>ERZ724523.165-NODE-165-length-38628-cov-8.459829_pt1 | contig 38628 bp, 33 predicted proteins | sample MGYA00376056_ERZ724523 | MGnify/ENA primary metagenome ERZ724523 (study PRJEB28724, sample SAMN07190888) | wastewater metagenome | isolation source: influent of sewage treatment plant in Hong Hong | place: USA: Christiansburg, Virginia | collected 2016-03-01 ... | reverse complement strand
ACCAGAGCAGAGCGAAGATCTGTGAGATCTCCTTCATTCTTTTCTGGATAGAGGCTGTACAAGTATTCTGTTGTAATGAGCTCAAGTACTGCATCTCAGAGAAATTCAAGACGTTCATTCGAAGATACGAGAAATTCGTATTCATTGAGTGCGGAGCGATGAAAAAAAGCCTGAGCAAATAACTCACTACGATAGTGAGAGAGTTGAAGCTGTGAGAGAACATCAGATACTTGGACGAGATGATCGAGAGATGTGAATCGAGACATAAAAAAGAACCAGATTTTGGTTCATATTAAACATTTTTTTGTGATTGGCGAATGTTTTGTGTGACACTCAGGGAATCAATATCAAATGCTCGTCTCGAAGCACGATCAAGCTGCTTTTGCGTTGGTGCTAAGAAGGCATCCTCAAGACGTACAGATGCGATCTGTGCACTCTCGGCTACTAAGTCCTCACTATAGATATCTCGAGTAGTGATGGTTGTATTGAGTGCGATTGCTCGTGATGCATCGAGGTCAGCGCTGATCGAGTGAAGTACACCATTTGTGAGACGTTTGTTACTCTCATCACAGAAAGTCTTTGAAAGACCAATACCCTCATTGATACTAATGCGCGTATCAGGACGTAACTCTGGAGAGAGATACAACATCTCATAGGATGCAATATAAACCGAGAGGAGATTTGCAATAGAAATCAGAGGAAGGTCAAACTTCGGAGCAAAGTGTGCTACCAATCTCGAGAGTTCACTGCTTTTTGCACGTACCCCACTATACATTTCCAGAAAATAACTATCAGAGAGGAGGGTGATAAATCGAGGACTATGAAAAAAGGTATGCAAAAAAGCATCGAGAGATTCATCACGATTGAAGGCGGCGCTGTATAAACATTGAAAGAGTACCTCTCGGCACTCTCGACGAGTAACTTTTGACATACGGATGGAGAAGGCTATCGTGCCAAAAGGGAATACAGAGAGAAAAAAAGGGCAAAAGCCCCTTTTGCAAAAAACAAATTACGCCCGAACGGTGCGGATCTTGCTTGCTGCAGTCTTTACAGTGATGATATCACGACCCTTGTATTGGCCAGTGAGAGGAGATGCAAAGTGTGCAAGTCCTGTTGCATTACCATCTGCATCGTATTGAAGAACAATACCATTTGCGATCTTGCGAGATTTCTCAAAAAGCCATTTACCATGACGTTTGCGAGTTTGAACTTTGGATGCTTTTTTCTTTGGTGCGAATGACATATCGATTTTTTTGAAAACAATGGACAGATTATATTGAAAAAGGAGAAAATGCAAGTATCGAAGATATTTTTCCTAGATAGCGAGAAAGACAATAAGAAAATACTGGAAAAAAAAGAAATATAGATAGTATGAGACAAATATTTGAAGTATGAAAAAAATAATGACCGGCGTAAAGCCAACGGGTGAATCCATGCACCTCGGGAATTTTATGTGAGCAGTTTTTCCAGCCTATCAGGCATCAAAATGAACTGACTCAGCGATATTTATTGCTGATCTCCATGCGCTCACCAGCGTCCAGAATGGGGACACTATGAGAGAACAATCATTCGAACTTGCTGTTGAATATTTTGCCATCTATGGACTCGACACAGAAACCAAGATATTCAGACAATCAGATATCCACAATATCACCAAGCTCATGTGGATACTCACGAATGTGACACCATATTCTCTCATGCTTCGTGCTCATAGCTTCAAGGATAGTGAGGCGAAGAATGTTGACCTGAACATGTGAGTCTTCAACTACCCTATTCTCATGGCAGCTGACATTCTCGGATATGGAATTGATGCTGTCCCTGTGGGCAAAGATCAAGTGCAACACCTTGAGATGACTCGCGATATTGCACGGAGTTTTAATAAAACCTACAATTGTGATCTCTTTATCGAACCGAAAGCAATCGTAACCGAATGACTCGCAACACTCCCCGGAATTGATGGAAGAAAGATGAGCAAGAGTTATGGTAATTTTATAGGAATATTTGACGATGAAAAGACACTCAAAAAGCGAATCATGTCGATCGTGACGGATTCACTCGGCATAGACGATATCAAAAATCCCGATACCTGTAATATATTCGCACTCATCAACGTATTTGCAACACCAGATCGACGAGAGGCTATCCGAGCGAAATATCTGACACCGAATGCAGGATACGGATACGGTCACGCAAAACTCGAGCTACTCGAGATACTCACAGAATATCTCGGACCATACCGTGAAAATCGAGAAAAAATCCTTAAAAATCCAGAACTCGTCGAACAAAAACTCCAACAAGGAGCAAAGATCATGAATGAACGACTCGATGAAATTATGAAGGAAGTTATCAGATTAACAGGAATTCGATAAAATTATCCCAGAAGAAAACACAAATATGCAGTTTAGTTCAATAACACAGGATAATGTTGCGAAAGTGACCGATTTTTTTGCATACGAAATACAGAATATGTTATATCTTGGCTACAGCAAAGAGGATATTAATTGGAATATTCATGAACACCACAATATTGACAGTCTTTCGGAGGCAATCAAAGATAATGAAAACTTTTTTGAAATAGCTATGGTAGAGAATGAAATTATTGGGTATATAGAAATGAGAAAATCAAGTAACACATGAGATCAACTCAATTTCTGGTGGGTATTCGTACGGCACGATTTTCAGTGACAATGAATAGCTCAAACATTACATCAACATGCTGAAAAATTTGCCCAAGAAAAATGATATAATCAAATCTGGTCATCAAGCACTAATAAGAACATTTCATCAATCAAATTACATAAAATACTCGGGTATACCATTATTCAGAAAGACGACCTAGAAATATTCTTCGAAAAAATCCTCTCAAAATAAAACTTTATCCAGGATAAAGTTTTATTTACTAAACACACTGTATTTGAGCCCATCGAGGAGATCTGAATTATTCTGACAGAATTTGTAGAACTGACCTCGTGCATTGGAACCCTTCCCTACCTCTGCTGTAGCATAAATACAGGGTTTTGGTGAAGAAAATGGTTTCATATTGGAAGTTCCAGCAATAGAGTCAATGGATGTTAGTGTATATTGTATATCAGCACCAGTATTAGTTGATTGATTGTTAAAGAGGACAAGAAAAGGCTTGACATATATACTTCCGGAAAGAAAGTTGAATATAGTATCTGGACTATCCTTAACATATTGTTCTCAACCAATACCATCACTTCCAAGAGTTCGAAGAGTACCAGAGGAAGATGATCCAGTTATTTCTCCAGTACCAGCAAGACCAATAGTTTCAGATCCACTACTTACAAGAATATTCCATGATAGTGCTCATGTGGATGCAGTTGATGCAGATGGAACTGTAAGATTAAGTTTGAAATTCTTTGTAAATGGTTGAGTAAGCGATCCAGACCATGTTTTAAAATCCAATCCGCAAGCAGGTCAAGCAAAACTTGATCAACTTCAACTATCCGTATAGAGTGGAATAATTTCATAACCACCACCGACAATGGTGCCAGTGTAACTCGTCTCTTGTGATTTCATGGTATAACCTATCTTGAGTGATTTACTCATGATATCAATACTTCCAGAGTCACTGCGCAATGCCTTGGAAATAGTACATGCCTCATCTCGTTGAAGACTATCTTCGAATCCATGATCATGATGTTTCTTCTTGAGAAGAGCATATTCGAGTGCTCATTCCGATCCATATTGAGTAGCGATACCTGATGAGAGTGTGCGAGTAATTTTATTTTCTTCGACAAAGAGCCAGAGGAGACTTGCAGTAACCACCGTCAAAAACCCAATCAGAAGAACGACAATAATAGCAACAAATCATTTTTTGTCTTCCTGAAGAGAACGCGATCGTGATGAAAAAAGAGATGATGTCATATTAGTCGGCTTTATACATCTTCGTGCTAAATACGGTGTCGATATGGAGTTTGGTACTCTCAATCAGTTCTTGAGATAGACCACTTCCAGGCCGAGCCTCGAGCGTCATAAGGAGCCGCACCTTCGGAAGTGTCGATATACCTACATTGATACCACCACCAATCCCACCAGCGCCACCGACATTCTCCCCCATTTCTTCAAATGTGAGTGATGTAACTCGTACACGGTCAGAAACAAGTGATCTTTTGGTATTATCCGCACTAACTTTTGTAAGAATACAATTACCTGTATCTATATCTGAACAACTAGCGAATCAAGGACCCGATACATCTTTTTCTTTCAGAAAATAACCAACATCAAAAGAAGATCAGAATCATATGATCGCACCAGATTGAATAATCAGCTGTGCTCAAGTTTGATAAAGTTTTGTATGATCAGAAATCACAAATCCCTTCTCCCTGACATCCTTTGCTATCGCCTCAGTAATAGCACGAGCACTTTCTTGTACCTCACGCTGCACCTCAAGTTTACGAGAGAGAGTCATAACCTGAGCATACACCTCAAAAGCCGACAACATCATGAGACTGAAGATAGATATCGAGATCATAAGCTCGATGAGAGTAAATCAACCTCGTGAAGAAGCAACTGAAGTATGAGAACGGGATGAGAAAAGAGACATAATTAGCGTTTCCAATCGGTTATAAGCGTTGAGAGAGTGTAGGTTCTCTTCGGAATTTCTGTCGACACAATCGAAGTGATTTTGAGTGTATCGGGCATAGACGAACTCCCATCATCAGATCAAATAGTTTCAACCTTAAGAACTTTTCGAAATTTTGTAGGAGTAGTATAGATGGAACCGTCACAGTACCCATATCGAGGAGTATTCAACTCTCTACAAAGTTTATCATCAGTGGTTGTTTTCTCAACAATCTGTAACTCAGATTCTGTAGTAGCTCAAGCTCAATGAAAAACTTCTTTAAGAAGATAATTTTTTCCTGAGATTAAATACTCAGGATGCACCAAATCAATCTTACTCACATTCCACTCTCTCAACGCCACCCAATTCGTATCACGCATATTCTTAATCTCCTCAATGTCTGATCGCATCAAGTTATAGGCGATGATCTCATCCTGACTCGATACCGAGAGAAAATACGACCGTTCCAGCATCATATAAGCCCCAACGAGTCCAATACTAAAAACCGCCATCGCAATAATCAGCTCAATAAGAGTAAATCATTGAGTGGATATAAGAGAGGAACGAGTATTGGAAAAATACATAATTATCGAGGAGAAAGAGTAACGATTTTTGTCAATGTTGAATCTTCACCGAGTTGAATGAGAAGTTTTACATCATTCTTTGCATTTCAGAGGGTAGGATCAAATTTCTGGGATCCAAATCCATTTGGTGCATCAAAGAGAATATAGCCAACGGTCGTAAGTGGAATTAATGTAGTTCCAACGTGAATATCGGCAATTTTTATCCTCTGATCTACAAGCGTAATGGCAGTTTTTGTACAATCATTCGTTCATACAATAGTACATTTATAAGCATCCACTGTAGTATCACTCGGGCGGTATCGAATATAATTGACTGTTGGTGCTGAACTTCCACCGTTTGGGTTGATCTCAAGAGCAATATTTGCAGCTTCTTCCTTGCAACCTACAACTCACGAGGTGCACTTCATAATAAAACCATTACTTGCCTCACTCTTCGCCTGAGATACGAGTTGTTCGAACCGTGCAACCTGCGTACGAACTCTCTGCTTGTCACTGAAATAACTGTAAGGAGCAGCGGCAAGTGTGGCGAGAATCGCAATAATAGCAATAACAATCATCATCTCGATAAGAGTAAACCCACTTCGAGATGATGAGAGTGTGAATTGGGAACGAGAACCAGAAGAAAACATAGAAGAAGAATTACCCACCAACGCTTTGAGTGATCTGAATAATAGCTGCAAATATGGCAATCGCAAACCAAAGTACAAATACCGATGCAAAGATGATAGCAAGTGGCTCAACAAATTTTACAAGCATTTGCACCGACATATCCACCTCTCGTTTGTACTGAGCGCTGGAACGTTCAGCAACTTTATTGATAGTGGATGTTCTCTCGCCAGCAGCGACCAGTTGTACAAAATCACGAGGAAAGATGGTATGATCTGGATCAGCACCCTCGATACTCTCAGCGATACGATCCCCCTGTTCGACTCGCTTTGCAACATCTTCGAGAAGCTCTTCACTCACCACATTTTCAGATGCCTCACCAGTGAGTCGGAGTGTGCGAACAATGGGGATACCGGAAGAAAGAAGGAGTGAAAACATTCCCGTAATTCGAACCATAAGATAGTTCCGAAGAAGTGTTCCGACAACAGGAAACCGAAGAAGAAATTGATCTCTTGCTCGAGCTCATTCATAACTCGAAAAATACACCTTGAAGAATACCACTACCGTGACTCAGAGAACCAAGAGTACCAAGAACCAACTTTGAACAAAAGTACTACAGACAATGAGCATCTTCGTCACCAGTGGCAGTGTTGCACCAGTAGACTCAAAGAGTGGCATGAGTCGTGGAACAATATAGAGCATAACACCCATAACAGCGACGATTAGTACGACAAATACCATAATCGGATAGGTCATTGCACCCTTAATTTTGTTCTTGATGTCCTGCATTTCACGAAGTTCGATAGCAAGAGAGACGAGAGATCTTTGGAGAGTTCCAGACTGTTCACCCGCTTCAATAACGGCAATTTCTCCACGATCAAATATACGAGGAAGTTTCTTGAGGGCCGTCGAGAGCGGGTCACCAGAACGAACAAACTCGGTAATCGTGAGTACTTCTTGCTTGAGACGAAGATTATCAGTCTTGTCAGAGAATGATGAAAGCGCCTCAAGAATAGTCACTCCCCCTTCTACCAAATTAGAAATATGTTCATAGAACAAAGCCTTGTCTTGGGTTTTTATTGTTGTGAGACGAAGTGCAATTGCACTCAAATCAAGGATTGCCATAGAGTATATTTATTTTGCATCGAGATAATACACTTCGAGTGCGAGGCTTAAGTCAAATGGACCAGTTCACTCAGGCATAGTGAAGCTCTTGAGAAGAATTCGACGATTTTCACCTTCAGATGCGAGCAAATTATTGATAAGCTGACGAAGATCTGTTACAGTATTCACATGAAAAGAAACATTCATATTCGCACGAGAGAGACCACTTGGGTCTTGTGCACCACGAGACATACTGATATCTTTGAGCTCTGCAGAAGTCCCAACAATCGATCGAATATTAGCGAGTAGTTCATCCTCGCGATAAGATCCAGCATAGCGGTTTATCTGCTTTTTGAAAGCTTCATCATCCTTCAAACGCTCCTGAAGAGCACTTAATTTTGCTTTTGTTGCTTTTTTTGCTGTTTGAGCTGTTTGAAGTTCGGTCTTGGCATTTTGCAATCCAATATATTGTCCAAAATAATCATACGTTACAAAGAATCCAACGAGAAGAGTTATGAGGAAGAGAAATACCCCGAGTACATCTTGGGAGGAAGCACGATATTTAGTAGTTTGATTCATATACTTGGAAATTATCGAGTAAGAAATTCAACAGAGAATGATCGGGTTTCATTGTTACCAGCAACACTTGAAATAGGTTGAAGTTTGAGAACACCAGCCGGGTTCAGTACAGCGCCAGTTCCAGAATTAGGAGCGAGAGGAGAAGTTTGTGTTCGGAAAGCAGCGATAAAAGCAATAACACGAGTGAGAGCATCACCCTCTGTAGCACCGAGATTCGTCGCAGTAATAGTGGTGGAAACCCTTCCATCATTATAATTAAATCATTTGGTAGTGACACTATACTGTGCCTCAAGTGCGGATACAAGATCCATAATTCGCACAGGATTGTTGTCTGCAATAAGAGTGTCGATCTTCTTTGCATTCTTTTCATAAATCATAGCACCTTGTACAATATGATCCTGCTGAATGGCTGCAATATCAGCATCGAGATTCTGATTATCCGTCGTTAGAGCTACAATATCTTTTTGTGAAAAAGAATTCATAAAATAGAGGCCCACACTACCAGCGAGAACAACAACAAAAAGAAGCCCGGAGAAAAAAAGTGTTCGAGAATAAGAACTATGAGCAGGCACAACTGGTGAAGCTGCTGAGCGAATAGACTCATCCAGTTTTTGTGATGGCGATACCGTCATAAAGATAAATTTGGAAATATCGGATCTATGATACGATGCTTTTTTGATAAATGCAATATTCTCACCTTGTCATCAGTTAATCACTCATTCTAAGATAAAAAAGAGGAACAAAAAAAAACATCTCGATGATATCGAGATGTTTTTTATACAGCAACTGCTGCCTTGATACTTGGGTGAGGATCATAACCCTCGAGAATAAAATCTTCATATTGAAAATCATTGATATCCGTGATTTTCCTTGCAAATTTCATCGTTGGAAAAGTTCTCATATCTCGTGAGAGTTGCTCACGGCAGGCATCAAAGTGATTATGGTATATATGAGTATCACCGATCACATGGACAAATTCTCAGTATTCGAGTCCGACAACTTCGGCAATCATCATGGTGAGCAGCGAATACGACGCAATATTGAATGGAATACCGAGAAACATATCGCCAGATCTTTGATACATGAGACAAGAGAGTTTACCATCCGTCACAAAGAACTGAAACATCATATGACACGGTGGTAGGAGCATTTGCCCCACCTGTGCAGGATTGTATGCAACAACCAGAATACGACGTGAATACGGATCACGCTTCAGAGTATCAATCACACTTTGGAGCTGATCAATTCACTCAGAGTTAAAATTCCTCCATTGATGCCCATAGACAGGACCGAGTGATCCATGCTCACGAGCAAATTCATGATCACTGCTCACTTTTTCAATAAATTCTTGTTGTGAGAGTTGTCATCCACCTCTCTGATATACAGCATATGGCCATTCATCCCAGATATGAACATTGTTCTGTACGAGCGACTCAATATTCGTCTCACCCCGTATGAACCAGAGAAGCTCATGAATAATACCACGCAGGAATACCTTCTTCGTGGTTAGAAGAGGAAATCACTCCGAAAGATCGAATCTCATTGTCTCACCGAATAACGCTCTTGTACCAGTGCCAGTACGATCCATACGATCATTCCCAGATTCCAGAATACGAGCAAGGAGCGAAAGATAAGAACTCTCAGCACTAACGATCGTATTTTTAGTAACATTATTTTCGGACATAGGTAAGAAATGAAAAGGTGCTGTGCTCTTGAGAAGATACTAAGGAATAATTCGATCGAAAATCAGTAATGAATGTATCACTGTGATAATCACCAGAGACGAGCGTAAGTTCTACCTGATCGATTAATCACTCTTGAAAAAAGGTGTTATATATCATCGCTCCTCCAATAATAAATACTTCTTCAAATCATTTCTGCTTACAGTACTCAAGAAGTTTAGAGATTGAATCAAATGTTTGAACTCCATCGATAGAATATTTACTCAATACCAGATTCGTGCGACCAGGAAGAGGGCGAAATTGTACAGGAAGACTCTCGTAGGTACGAGATCCCATAACTACCACTTTGCCCATCGTAAGCTCCCGAAAGTGCTTCATATCCTCAGGAATATGCCATGGCAGTCAGCCATCCTTTCCAATTCCATACATCTCATCCATCGCAAGTACAGCAGTGATTTTCATAGAGAAAAATTAGCTTTTACCAGTAGTACCAAACCCACCACGATCTGATGTATTCATGGATGTAACCACTTCAAACTCTGCACGCTCTACTGGAACAAACATAGCTTGTGCTATTCGATCTCCAGGATTGAGTGTAATACTCTCTTTTCTCATATTTATAACAGCGCACTTGATAGTATCGTTATCACCACAATAATCTTGATCAATGATACCAAAGCTATTCACAAACATAAGCCCGAAATTCTTGAAGGTGGATGATCTTGGTGCAAGCATAAGGACATACCCTGGTGGAGTTGCAATGACAACACCCGTCTCAACAAGCGCATATTCACCCGGAGCAATGGTTTTTTCCTCACTCACTGGCATATCAAAAGCACATGCACCTAGCGTCTTATACTCTAGTGAAATTCACTCAGGAAGCTTTGTTCGAACTATCATAGTGGAAAAGAAAATTATACAAAAATAGTATAATAAAAAATCCCGAAGTAAAAAATAATTTACTCGGGAAGTTTTGTACGAACCATGAAAGTCATCTATATACCATTAATAATCAACTCTTTTGCAGCGATTTCTTGTTCTGACATTTTAAGTGTTTTCAAATATTCCTCAAAATTCGATTGTTCATGGACGATATCTGCGAGTGCATGGCATGCACCGATGTATGCATTCGTGCATGCCATGTGTCGGATAAGTGCATCAAAACCATCTGGGTCAGAATTTCGAAAATCGAGAAGTACTGCTCGCAAATCTTTTGTATATGGTTGATTGTCATACACATGCATATGTATGCTTCCGATTTCATCACTATTGTCATCGAAGACATTAGTAAATTGAAGTAGATCGTAGAAATTAATATTCTTTCTTGTTTTTGGAGATAATCTATCCACCAATCCAATAAATCCTTTTCTTATTTCTGGCCATACGGTGATTTTTACACTCGTGAGTCCTTTCATGAGTTGCTCTCACTTTCTCATATATTCTTCTTTGGTCTTCTCATCCGGAAGAAAACCAAATCGAGCACCGTATTCTTTTTCTAGTACTGCAGTTTTTGCATGAAGTACAGCGAGTTCTTGAGGTGAAAAGCTACCCATAGAGAAAAAGTGAAAAAATATATGTAGATACTCAGAAAAAATTTATTTTAAGAATAATAGGGAGTATTACACTGCCAGTATACACTAAAAAATGACAAGTAAAGTAAACTCATCTCTTCAATTTTTTATTTTAGACCTGAAATAGATTCTTACAGTAGAACCTAACTATACACAAAGTTGCTTTCTTAATCCACATATACGGTCGTCCCGATCTTTGCCCAATCATATATCCATTTTACCGCTTCATAAGGAGTATTCACACATCCATGACTGCCTGCTGAAGTGTAGCTCGATACTCAGAATTCTTTGCGCCAACAATTTTTTCGGTTACAAGAATCATGGATACCATAAGCACCATAAAATGCAATCCAATAATCAACCCAGAGTTCATATTTCTCATCCGGAAAAGGAGATCTGAGTATTTTATTTTTTTGCTTATTATACACCTGAAAAACTCATGTCACTGTTTCAAATCGTTTTCTTCCACTCGTAATAGGTGTTGAGAGTATGAGATCCCCATCTTCATAGACATACATTTTCTGATCCAGAAGTGATATAAATATCTGTGAATATATATCAAAAAATGGAGCAGATGGTGGTGTAGTGTCCACCCACTTTTGTTTCTCAGAGAGAATAAGATCTTGTCTCTTGATACGTGCGATATTACGCAATCTCTCCGATTCATCACGATATTCTTGTAAAGCGAGAAAGGAGGAATCATAGGAATCCTTGAGATTCTGATAGGAAACATTTACCAAATTCTCCTCAGAAAAAATATCATGATACGACTGCATAATAGTAACATCATCGAACACCATATCTCCATCATGATTCACTCGATAAAACGATGCCAAAAAAGTAATTTCATGCTCAAGTGCTCGAATTTTTTGTAAAAGCATCTCCCTTTGGATTGATTCGGATGCTCATACTATCGAGCGGACTTCTTTATAGAATGGAATAACAGATCCGGAAACACCATCAGAGGACATATCAGTGGTAGAGTTAGTGCCTTCTTGTTGTGGTGAATTTTGTATCGATGGGACTAAGCTTTGTTCTCCAAGAGCACTTTCTTGTGCGCTTGTTTCAAACAATACAGGTCGATCAAGTTGGAGTACTTCTCATTTTAAGAAATGGATTCATAAAACAACATAAGACCACGTGGAATCGATACCTCATTGAGCAAGAGTCAAACTATAGCTTACAGGTGTATATTGCGATCGAGTTTCCTCAGGAAGTTGGTTGAATTGAGATCACACCCAGTATCCAAAAACCATGATGGCAGAAAAACAAAGAAGCAGAAAAAAAGCTACTATTCGGGACCTTCTCGAGAAATGAAACGAAAAATTTGTTGACATTGCAATCACTATTGCGACCTATAGTAAGATTTATAAAAAAAATGCAATCTTTTCGCTTGCATATGACATTCTCTTTATGTAATTTCTAAATTTATTGACATAATAATAAAAATATTTGCAATAATATTATATATATGCTAATCTCTTTGTGTTTCAAAACATTTTACCAATAAAAATACCAATATGATGAAACAATATAGCGTTCTTTTACTTGTTGCTGGGGGCATGACACTCTCAAGCACCTTCGCAGCTTATGCAATGATGGATGCACCATCTTCTCGTGAAATGCGCACAGATAAGGCTATGAGTATGGAAAGAATCCATACTACAAGTGGAACAGAAACATCATCTGGAAGACTCAAACCACGCTGTAATGAGACAACTTCCAATACGGGTGCAGTTCGTTGTACTGAAGTGAAGAACGGTACAGGATCAGTAAATAAAATGGAACGACTCCAGGAACGAAAGAAACTCCAACAAGAAAAAGAAGGACAAATGAAAATAAAATGGGAAATGCGTGATGCTATTATTGATAAGCTCCTCGCGGGGGAATCATTGTCTGATGCTGAAAAAACTGAAGCAAAAGTGATGCTTACAGAACGGAAGGAGCGACACACTGAAGTGAAGAACCGAGTTGAAGAAGTAAAAGCAAGCTGAGAAAAAGTTTGACCGATGAAACGAGTCGAAATTCGGAAAGAGGTAAGAAAAGATAAGAGAGAAGACCGAAAGATAGAAGATAGCGATATGAGCGAAACGAAGTAATATTAAAAATATCCCACGCCAATGGCGTGGGATATTTTTTTATACACAGTGATACAGTCGTTGTAAGTCGGGGATGTATTCTATCCCTCTGATAAGGAGATCGTTTTAGAAGCCCAGCGAATCAAATAGACACAAAGCAAGGAATGGAATAGAGGGAGTTATACCTACATTTTCTTGAGCTCTATAATTTTACGTGTCGAATCAACGATAAGACGATAAGTACCTGTCGTAAGGCCGGTGAAGCGACGGAAAAATGGATAAAATCAAGCAAATACCCTCAAACTCAATACATCCAAAAAATCAATATCAAATTCTTGGTTTGGAGCTATATTTCCATTTCGATCAAAGTGAATTGATTTTGAATCGGTGATGCGAAAATAACCACCTCTCTCATTAAATCGAAAAAAATCAGACGTGGTAGGTATCGAGATCTGATCGCGAAGATCATCAATCGGTTTTCCATTGAAAAATACGCTGTATCTTTCTTGTTGGATTTTCTTAATTGGATTCACGAAAAGATTATAGTTTCCATCAGTGTTTGAAAGTTCTAAGTATCCTATCTGTAACAAAAGCTTTCCTTCCACTAATCGCTCAAGTTGATCACAGGATATAAAAACAGGATCATATCAATTTCAAATATCAAGCCTATAGCCCATGCGCTCTACTAGAATCTGTGGCTTTATGAATTGTCACCCGCCAACATGAAAAGACTGGGAAGCAAGTTTATTATAAGTATCAAGATTGTTCGGAATATATTTTTGAACAATCTTGAACTGTTTTTTCTTGCCATCTATCTCGACCAAGTTAAGACCATCTACTCTCAAACGATCTAAACGTATCTTACACTTAAGTGGCAAGGACTGTTGAACTCAATCAATCCAGATTTGTGAAACACGTCTATTTTCAAAAGAATTTATCATTCGTGGGCGAGCATCAGAAATCACGTAAAAAGATCCATCCTTTACCACAGACCATCAGCGATCAGCAAATAAGGATTCATATTTACTCAGTTCACTATTTTTTGCCCCTTCCAAACTTCACATACAAAAATAATAAGACACCTCTATAGTGCCTTATTATTACAAATTTATCAAATAATTAATCACAAAATATTTTCTCAAAAAAACCTTTTTCTTCATCTCATCCAATTCCCTTCTCATGAGCAATCGCTTCATAGAGTTCCCGTTCTTTTTTTGAGAGTTTTTTTGGTATCTCGATCTGTAGATGGATATAGAGATCTCATCGACTATCACGTCGTGAGAGCGATGGAAATCCATCTCATTTCATCTTGATTACATGATCTGGTTGGGTCCCTGCTGCAATTTCAATAGTCCGTTCACCGATCACAGGAATCTTTACATTCTTCTTGATTCCGAGAATCAACTCGACCGGATGAAGAACAAGGACAAAATGAATATGGTCTTTTTCTCGTTGCATCATATGGGGGATCTCTACAACACTGATGTGAATATAGAGATCTCATCGTGATTTATTTTTAGTATCGATCGATCCTTCACCTCGCATCTTGAGTGTGACACCATCAGCAATACCAGCCGGAATTTCAACGGTCTGAGTTGTCTTCTTTCGCAGGCGTTTCTTCCCATGACATGTACTGCACGGATCAGAGATGGTCTCTCCAGAACCCTGACATACACCACATACCGTAGCTTGCTCCATCACACCAAATATCGTTCGAACTCGCTCACGTACCTGGCCAGATCCATGACAATGGCCACATTTTGTTGGCTTGGACCCATGTTTTGATCCGACTCAGTCACACGTGCCACACAGATCATAGCGATCATATTTGAGTTCGAACTTTCATCATTTGTAACTATCAGCAAAATCAATGACCAATTCTGCTTCCTCATCTTCACCACCATGAGAACGAGACTGTTGAGTGGAGCCGCCATTAAAAAACTGCTCAAATATATCACCAAATCCCCCAAAACCCTGTGAACTAAATCCTCATTCAAATCCACCAAATCATCCTCCACCTTGTCCAGGCGGAGTACCGGTTTGATCATAGTATGCTTTCTTCTGAGGATCGGAGAGCGTCTCATATGCTGCACCTACTTGTTTGAAGAGGGTTTCTTTCTCCTTATCTCATCCAGTACGATCTGGATGTAATTCCATTGCTTTTTTTCGGTATGCTTTTTTGATCTCATCTGCTGTTGCGCTGCGATCAATTCCGAGAATGCTGTAATATTCGTACGACATTTGATTTTTAAAACTATTTAGATACAAATCGTGTATGCACTATAGGGAAATCGTCACAAAAATCAAGCACCGAATATGAATGCGTGCTACTCCAAATGAGAGAGAACTCGATTTTTTTCGACGTACGAAGATCATCTCTACTATTCTCACGAGATTCACACCAGGTGTCGAATGTATTGCACTCGTGAATAGCACTGCGCTTTGTGCCACCAACTCAGAAAGTGACATTGACTTATTCGTCGTGACGAGACCATGACACCTCATGTTGACACGAGTCATGCTCACACTCCTCCTCAAGTACCGTGGGGAACTTCGACGATGAAATGATGATATTGGCAAATTCTGTCTCTCATTCTTCATCGACACCGACCATCTCGACATGTCGACGATAGCACTCGAATGAGGTGATCCGTATCTTGCACTCTGGACATCACGAATGGTCCCAGTGGCTATGACAGCTGATTTCTATGAAAGATGGCAAGCATCAAATCAATGGATATGAATTCCATTTGAAAACCCGTTTCCACAAGCACAAATTATCAAGAAACCTTGATATTTCTCAAAGTTTATATATCCGATCATACGATGTGTCGATCTTGCTATATACGGAATGTATTCACTCATGAGAAAAATAGCCAGACTCAACAAAACCCCTATTAAGACACCATGGGGAATTATCATCAATCGATGAATACAAAAACTCCATCCCGATGATAAGAGGATGGAGTGGAAGAAATAACAATGTTGCTTATTTTCAAATTTCATACATTCTTCTCCCCTTTGCTGGAAACCAGCGTGTTTGTACAAAAAGATAAAGTAAAGCTGGCGTTACAATAAGAGTAGTGGCTGGATCAACTTCTAACATTCCCCACCATTCTTTTACACCATTTGCAATTGTATCTCAAATTCATACTCCAACCTTCTTGCCTGCATTCACCATAAAATTGGCTGTCTCTTTTGGTATATGTGAAGCACCTCAAGATGCAAATTTTCGCAACTCACCCAATAAAAGAATCTTGTAAGCTCACTCATCTTTTTGAGAAGAAGTTTCACCCTCTAAAAGACTCACAATCCATGGATAAAGAGCTGTGCTTCTAGCAATACCCATAGACTTTGTATCCGTTTTACCACCGAAAACTGCATACATCTGAAGTGTATCTAAATAGGAAAGTTTAGACATAGCAGTATTAATAGAAGCAATGATATTTACGTGATTAAATGTAAGAGCCACATTAGTTGAAATACTCTTTGTAATGTTACGACGAAAATCAATCAACTTTTGAACTTCTTCTGGCTTTGCATTTTTTAAGCTTGTATCATTATCAAAATCTTTTTGTTCAAATTTGTTCGGTAAACGATTAGGAGCATTACGAAGAAAGGCTTTTATGGTATCTGGGGAAAATCATTTTGATACAACATCTGATCAAACTCAGTTTAATGTCTTTGTATTAGGATCAATTGATAAATATCAGCCAAGACTTTCCATTCCATTTGTAATATCAACAGAGTTCAAATTACTTGCAAGTGTAATTTCATCGGAAAGTGCCTCAACTGTTTGACGAATAGTCGCATTTTTATTATCTTTTTGATACCGCTCAAATTCAGTGGAAATATGCTTTCCTATAAAGCTTTCATTGTTACGATAATAAATTGTGAGTAGAGCATATTGTACAGCCTCATACGTACTTCTTTTCGATTCATAACCAAGTGATTTGACAATATTAGCATCCATATACTGATGAAGGAGACTATTTGGAACAATGGCACCTTTTTGAAAATCTTTTTGCATCATGGATCAAACAATGTTGAAATCAAGATTCATAAATGCTTCTGATTTTAATATCGAATCTCATGTTGATCGTACATCACCAGAATATTTTTCTAGTGCAGGCTTATTAATCGATTGAAATACTCATACGCTTGCGTAATAACGATCATATTTCTCATTATTCATTTTCTCTTCTTCTTTCTTATCTGCAGGCTTCATCTCATCTTTCTTCCCAGTATATTTCGCAAGTGCATCTTTGAGATTTCCACCAAAAAGTACAGCAAAGAAAAGTCATATACCCTTGCTAATATCACCTTTTTTCACGAGTTCCCATCCAGCATCCCAGGCACTGCCAATATCAGAAGACCATTTTTTGATCTTCTCAAGTGGTTTCATTATACCTTTGACTGCTTCCTCAGCTTTTTTACCACCAGATTCAATAGCAGCAACCACGCCAGTACCACCAACAGCAGCAACTGCTGCTACTTGAGTCGTCGTTGGGAGACTTTCTTGTTTTTTATCTGGAGTTGAAGCAGGCTTATTCGTAGCAACTTCTTTTTGAAGCTTTCCACTCTCAGCCTGAACCGTTCGCTGAATATAGATTCCATCACGAAGTTTTGCGATTTGAGTATTTGTCTCCACGAGAGTGCCATCCAAATCTTTACGTCGATCCTCTCGCTTGAGATAGTCACTCAATTGTTTGAGAAAAGTATCAAGTTTTGTTTTGACAGCTTGATTTTGCTTGAGTTCTGCATCCGTCTTGATGGGTGAGATGTCAGCAATGAGTCAGTCATAAGCACTTTTCATAGATTGATATTCCGATTTGAAAGATGCGCCTATAGGAAGTGCATTATCAAACTCATCCCAACGAGTAATAACAGTCGATCGCAACTCATCAAGAAGTTGGGTTTCAGAAGGAGAATTTTTTGTTTCGATTTTTGAGGACATAATAGTACACGATTAATTAGCTGGAGCTTCTGCCATTGTTCAAACCTTATCCACATTCCAAGACCCAACGTCCACAAATCACATATTAAGTTTACTGGAAAAATAACTTCATGCCATACCAATAATCGCTCATTTCTGAACTATATTCGCACCACTAATAGCCATATCTGCAGCTGCTGCTCATTTTTGTGCTCATTTTGCGAGCAAGGCGGATCTTGCCCAAGCTCAAGCAAATGGGATCACACCAAGAGCAGCCATGCCTCATCGCATAACAATGTCGGTCGTGGTTACTGGATTTCATGCAATATCTGTCCCCGTAGCCATCATTTTAGTAACCATCGAAGCATCCCAACCAACAGCTGCTAGTTGACCATATCATGGAACAAAAGCGACAGCCCCAACAGCAGCATCTGCCGTATACAGTGCAGCATCTTCGAGAGCCTCCGACCTCTTTGTTTTATCAGTTGCACGTGCTGCCTGTATCCACATTGCACCGAGCTCAAGAGTCGATCAAACAAGCATAGCTTGACCCGCACGATTGGTTATAGGATCTGTCATAGTTGACACAAATTTGTCAGCAGTTCTTGCACCTGAAGCTAACTTACTATCTTTAAGTGGATTGCCAACATTCTCTATTGCGTGAATCAAATCCTTATGAATTCACTGAATCTGATGAGATTGATCTTGAAGAATTTTATTTTTTGATTTTACAAAAACGTTAAATTCTTTGATCTTATTGATGATTTCTTTTTTCTTAATCTCTATCTCTGCTGGTGTTAAATTTGTAGTTTCTACCTTATGAATTTCATCCATAATAGCTGTCTTTTTTTGATTTGCTTCATCAATAATCTTATCAATTCTTTGTTTTGCTCGTTCATATACTTTTGCATCAGCGAGTATTTCATTTTGTACAATCCCAAGAGCTTGTTGTTTTTCAGCTTTTGATTTACTTGGGTCTTCAACGATGAGTAATGCATTATGAATATTTAGATTTCGTGATCGAGCCTCATTGATGCTCAATATTTTATTTGCTTCATCAGCAGATAAGCCACGACCCAAAAGTGCATTAAATATAGTCTTAGGTAATCCTTGGTTCACACGGTTCACAGCTCAATCTACAAGCTTTTTTTGTCCAGAAAATCGAATGTGATCATTTGTGGCTTTATCTAAACTTTTACTTGCTTTATCAGCAGTATCTGCATGTTTAGCAATATCTCTATCGTGTCCCGAAATATTGGTTTTCTCAGTAGAAATATCAGATTGAGCTTGAAGAATATCAGTATGTGCTGTGTGGAATCTAGCTAGAAAATTATTATAACTTGCATGTGGAGCTGCAATAAATGCACGAATATGTGCTAATTTGTCCACAAATTTTTTTCTTTCAATTTCCAAATCCTTTTTTTGTTGTTCCAGTGAATCTTTTTGATCCATTTCTGTTTTCAACTCACTCTTGAGCTCATCTTGTGATTTTTTATAGTCCTTTAATAAATCACGAAATACCGGAAGCTTGACGTAATCAATACCAGACTTAACCAAATGGGCCAGCATTCCAGCTGCAACATCTGCAGCTGGAGTTCATGGTGGAAATGTTGGGGGCGTTCCACCAGAAGAAGAAATCAAAGTCATAATATGACCGTTCATAGCTTTGATTTCTCCCTCAACAATTTCCATCTTACCACCAGTACCATTAATAGTGGCAATTCTTGCGTCTAAATCAGCTATTTTTCACATAACACTCTTTGGATCAGTACTTGCTCCTATTTTTGTATCTAATTCATTAATGCTTTTCACTGTTTCAGTATCAATTTTCGCAAGATCTTTGAACTTATTAGGATCTGTCTGTTGTATATCTGGATAATTTTGAAGATCAGGATGAGCACTAAAAATCGCATTATATTTATCGAGAGCATCTTTTCGCTCTTGTGTATCACGAGTAATATCGTTATTCAAGGATTGAATTTTACCTTCAGAAATTGCCTTATCTGATTTTGCGATTGACTGAAGTGATTCTGCTGTTGATTGAGCTCATATATGTGTTCTACGAGCAAGATCTGCCGCATTTCTTTTTTGTGTGATATCTAATGCGACTCAGCTTGCTCGAGTTTTATTAAATACCTGTTTCTCAGTTAATCCCGCAAAACGAATCACCTGCTTCACTCATTCAATCAACTGATTGTTCAAATGTGTATTTGTTGGTCCAAAATGAGGATCATTCACAATAGTACGCAAACCATCTATGTGTGTTTTGATATCTTTAACGCCAGGTATAGCCTTGATTTGTTTTTCCATTTCATCTACAACAGCATGTGCCTGATTTGCAAGCGATGTCTTCATATCATCCATAAGTTGACCAGTCGCATGTTCAATATCAGCTTGTCTTTTTGTTTGTGATCGAGACATGAGATCCTCTCTGCGTGCTCTAGATAAATTTTGTGGCTTTTGAAGCCATTGACTTGCCTTTCCAATTCAATTGATATCGGTAATTACAAAAAATCATTTGGCAGTTGGTTGAACAGGATAGTATCCATATGTCATTAATCGTAACACTGATATCGCCGTATTAGGAGTTATTGGCAAACTAAGAGCATCGAGAAAACCATCTTGCTTCTCAGTTCATGTATTCGAAGCATCATCAACAGAATCATCATTTGATCATTCTTGCGACGCAGCTGCGGCATCTGCTTTTATTTTTGCTTCCTGTTCTGGTGTAATTTGTTTTACGCCTGAAACAACTGCCTCGGTTGCAAGTACTGCTGTCGCTGTTTGTACATCAGATGCAACACCCTTTTTTGCTCTTGCTTGGTCCATCTCAGCCAGATAGGAACGAAGTATTTCTCATTTTTCACTATCGAGTCGTCCTATAAGTTCTTGCTGTTCGGCAGGACTGAGAGAATCAAATGTCTCTTGATCAATAGCTTCATAAGCAGCAATGCTTGAAAAAATATCCAGATTTTTTGCATTCAGCTTTGCCATTTCCTCTTCATTGAGAGGAATTTCTTGAAATCACATATGTATGAAAATAAAAAATTATTTTGAATTATTCGTTGTAATATACTGTACAAGCTGTCGTAGAGTCATATCCTGCATTTTCGTCTGATCCAGATTCTTCGATTTGAGCCATGTATCGATCGTTGCCTGATCAATAGCCTTACCATTCATATATTTCTTATCTTGAGGGTTCGCTGGATCACCAAGAATAAGCTGTCGGAGCAGCCGCTTCATAGTTCATTTATGTATATTCTCTGCTATCAGCAAATTACCTGGAAGTGTGGCTGTATCCGATCGCAAAAGTTGTGATGAATCAGAAGAAAAGAAGAGATCATGTATTTTTACGTCAAGCATAACTCAACCAAGTGCTGCTATATGTTCCTGGTATGACCAAAGTCGTTTTTGATTGCCATTTTTCTCCAAAAGTTGATTTGCCTTATCAATTTGTTGTTGCTGTTCTGGGGATTCCCTTGGAACCATCTTCGTAAAATGACTTTTAACATCAGCATTTTCATTTTTCATAACCGAATCAAGCCATCACTTCGTGGCTTGTTTCATTTTTTCCTTAGTCTCTGGATCACCTGCAAAAATATCCTCAATACCTTTAATAGCTGCAGGAGCAAATGGTATCGCAAGGGCGGAAAAGAAAAATCTACCAAATTTTCCATCTTTACCACCCCACCATGTAATCAGTCCAACAAGGATAGCATAGATCGCAAGACTTCAGCTCTGATTTTTTCAGACCATATTACTAAGAAAATCGCCAAGTCCATTAGCTTTATCCCACTCTTTCTTAGGACCCATCCATTTATCAGAGAGTCCATTTTGAGAATGACCACCTTGTGGATTATTACCATTAAGAGCATTAATAATAGTGCTATCGAAAAACTGTGCATGACCTTGTTTTGATCATCAGATAACTTGAGCAAGCTTTGATTGAAACTCATTCATACTTGCAACTGATGATTGAAGAGAGGTATCCTTTGGGATTCCCCCAGCAAGGGAACTCATGAGGATCGACTTATCTGCTGGATCAATAGCTGGATCTCGTTTTATATCCATTATTTCTTCCCTACGAATCGGTTCACGAAGATTGTATTTTTTTGATAAATAAGTAGTGAATTCTTGACTCTGCACATTGGGGTCTTTGAGTTTTCCCTGTGTATCCGTCTTTGTTTTAACAAATTGAGCAAAGAGCGGTGAAGATGCGAGCAAGGCTTGTCGCCAGATATTCATATCTACCTTTGATGATGCAATAGTACTAGTAAAATCTACATTCACATCGTATCGATCACCAAGTTTTTGAAAAACAGAGAGTCAATTATTCGACTGAAGGCTCATATCATATTGTTGAGATCGAAGGCGGGCAATGAGGAGCGCTGCATGAAGAATTTTCGCATCTTCCGATGGTTCATTTTCAATCAATTCAAGAGTGACTTTCAGATTTTCAACATCAATTGTTTTTGTAAGTGTCTCATCCATCTTTTGTATTACTTGTTCTCTTTTTCCTATATTTTCAAGATCACTAATATTCGCAAGAAGTACATAATTTTTACCATCATTTGTAGGTACCCCCCAATAACCATTTGCAAATTGTTTTGGTTTATTCAATAATTCGACAGTTGAGTTCGCATCAAACTGAGCTATGGTACCAGTTGGTTTACCCTCCATATCATACAAAATAATAGATGTTGGTGACCCAACATGAACTGATATGCGATCTGGATCAAACTGACTTGGTGCAAGTATTCCTACAACATATGGAACATAGTCATTCTTCGTGATCATATCACGATAAAGTTGATTTTCGAATTTTGGAACCGTGATAGATCCTAGACTCGGCGATACGAGCGTTTCGGAATTTTGGGCCACAGTATCGAGCGATCGGCTCGGAATCCGATTGAAGAGTTGTCGTCCTCGTTCGACAGAAGCCATATCAAAAGATTCACTTCCAGAATTCCCAGCAATTGTCTTCCCATAATCTACTGTTGGTCGACCCGCAGCATCAACGCTCTGATTCGTTCTATCAGGCACGGAGATATTGTACATTCCTCATGTGTTTTCTTCGCCAAGTGAAGCAACTTTTGTATGAGAAGAACTATGTCAAAGGACTTGACCTTGTTTTGCTTTCGTATCAGCTAAAACAGCATTTGCATTCGCAAGATAGCGAACATATGCACGATAGCGAAAGTACGTTTTGATGTCTTCATAACTTCGTTTTAATTCAAGATCCGTTGGATGTTGTTCTGCCAATCCATCAAGGATATCAAAAACAGTCTTCATATTCGCATCAATATTTTTTGAAGACTCAATATCTTTCTGAAGATCGGTAAGTCGCTTTTGAACATCGAGAGGAATAATACTCTCAATGTTTGTTTTTTGATTTTCTACTGGTGCCATAGGAAAAATATAATATACGAGGATATAATCTCATATATTTCTCATTCGCACAAATATTTGCACTCCAATCGTCTTGACAGATCAGATATATAGAGCAATTGCAAGAGTTATCATTTGACAAAAGCCTTACGAACGAGAGAATTACAAAAAACTATGAAACTTTTTTCTGTCCTCACGAGCATTTTTCTCTCGATCATCTGTATCGGTAGTCCACTCTACGCAGCCGATCCAACACTTCCCGAAGCAATTGATAGCCTCCAATGAGTCGACACGATGGGACTCCCAGGGACAACACTCGTCGAAAAACGTGGACTCATCAGCTATATACTCACCAAACTCTTCTGGTCTCCGAGCGATGGTGGATATACCAGTGATAAATTTGGACGTATCAAGAGCGAATATCTCGATGTTGGTTCAAATATTACGATTGGAAATATTCCAATGATCAGTAGTAGTGGATCACTCACTGGATCGATTATCAATGCAACCACAAGCAGTGTCTCGCTCAATGGCAACATGTCACTCTCATGAAATCTCTCGATCACTGGCAATATCACACCAATCAGTAACGATACATATGATCTCGGTGACAACTCACTCCGTTGGCGAGATATCTACGTGCAACGCAATGCGTTCAATGGATCCGATCGTAGACTCAAACATGATATCGAGACTCTCTCAGGATCGACGGATATCATTCGAGAGCTCCGACCAGTCAGATTTCGATGGAACAATGCAAGTCCACTCGATCCACAAGGATACGGATTTATCGCGCAAGAAGTGGAAAATATACTCCCAGATCTCGTGAAGGTATCAAACGACTCAATATTCACAAGACTTCTTAACTACAATGAATTTATACCGTTCATTGTAGCGAGCATACAAGACATACTCAGCCAACTTGATTTAATTATAGAGAAACAAACACAAATTACTCATCGTCAAGAAGAAATTGAGAGACGACTTGATAGTCTCGAAAATTCCCTATCATTACAAAAATAACTTTCTCTCTATGAAAAACAATCTTTTACGAGTTCTTGTTGGTCTTATGACTATCGGACTCCTTGCAAGTTGTACTGCAAAACCTGCAAATACTGCTACACAAACTGGAAATCCAACAAATGAAGCATTCTCAGGTGTATCTCCAAAAATCCAATCTCTTGAAAAGTTTCAATCATGCGTAAAAACAAGTGTGAAGACATGTGGAGAAGAAAGTGCTAAAATCCAAGCAAGGGATGCGAACGATCTCTCTTGGTGTAACCTCATCACTGATGAAAAAGCAAAACAATCATGCCAAACAAGTGTTATCTATAGTCATGCAATCACTGCACAAGATGAGAATATCTGTAAGGATCTCTCCGAAGATATGATGAAAGGTATGTGCCGATCACAAATTGTCTCAGCAAAAGCAACCAAGGCACAAGATATAACACTCTGCGATACACTCGAGACATCATCATCTTCTGGATCAGTAGCTGGATCTATGAGTGGTGCAAATATGACAGCAACTTGAGCAGTGATGAAGAATGCAAGCGATGATAAAAATAGTGAAATGTGCCGTATGCGTGTCATCCAATCTATGAATGTCATAAAAGCGAGCGAAAAGGCATGTGAGAAAATGAAGACCGAAGAGGGAAAAACGAATTGTGAGAGTTTCATGAAAACACTCAAAGATCGCGAAAAAGAGATGATTCAAGGAATGCCACCGATGCCTCCAGTTCCGCCATTACCACCATCGACTCAAAATCAACCAAAATAAAAACCTCCACATGGAGGTTTTTATTTTGTAATCTGAGGAATCATTGTTATGTTATGAAACATAACAAAAGACTCTGTCATCCTGAACTTGTTTTCAGAATCTACTTCCTATATTTTCCCACTCGTTGAGGATAGAGACTAGCCAAATGAATAGATTGCTCTGCATTGTTCCCCCTCGTTGATGGCAAGGTTCACCAGTCCAGCGAATCGCACAGATGTGATGAGTCGGTGGGTTAGGGGGAGCCGTATTAGACTATCCTTGCAAAAATCCTCGGCGGGATCTCATCAAATAAAAACACCATCCAACAACTCAAATAACCTATATCTCCACACTCCTCAAAAATTCCTCAAGAGTAATAATAGTAATATTCAAGTCTTCTGCCTTTGTACTCTTTGAACCAGCTTTTTCTCAGGCAATCAGATAATCTAATTCTTTTGATACAGATGTTCGTACCTGCCCACCATGTTTGAGAATAAGGTCATGAATCTCATCCCGACTATAGTTCTCAAAACTTCACGTTACACAGTAACTCTTTCCCCCAAGAAGAAGCTGATTTTCCGAGATTGGCAATGCTTCTGGAATATCCAAAGTTACTTCCTGGAGAAGTCGTGATATGAGGTCAAATTCTTCACCCACAAAAGACACAAGTGATGTAATCGTCTGAGGTCAGCAGTCATTTACGGAGAGGAGATCTTCACTATATATTCCATCCGCGAGTCAACGAAGGAATACAAGCAAATGAACTTGATCACGATGGAGTATTTCACTCATAAAGCGTGCGAGTGATCGCGCACTACTTCGTCCAACGAGAGGAATATTAAGTGCAATGAGCCATCGCTCAAGAGAGAAAGATCGAGCTTTCTCAATTTCTCACAAGAGATTGCCTATACTTTTGACACCAAATCCATCGAGTCATTCAAGTTCCGCTCGATGCATATCAAGATGATAGATCGATACAACGTCTGTGAGGTATCCCAATGAGAGAAAAATCTCAAGAATTCTCGTGCCCAATCCTTCTATATTTGCACCATGTTTGCTCGCATAGGTTTCGAGTGCACCGAGTCGTTGAGCAGGGCACAAATGACGGTTTGGACAATATACCGCAACCTTTCCTTCATCTCGAACGAGAGAGTGGTTACACGATGGGCAATTGGCAGGTGGATATATTACAGTTTCATCTCCTGTTCGCTCACTGACGATGCTACTCACAATATCAGGAATTACCTCACCAGCACGCTTTACAAAGACCATATCCCCGATTCGCACATCTTTCAGTGTAACTTCATCATAGTTATGCAGTGTTGCTCGAGAGATAGTTACTCAACCAAGATCAATTGGTTCCAGTAATGCCACTGGCGTAACAATACCAGATCGTCCGACACTATGTTCGATCGTAAGTACTCTCGTGCGCGCTTCTGTCGTTGGGAATTTATATGCTATCGCATAACGTGGATGATGTGCTGTATGTCAGAGTTGTTTCCAGAACGAGAGATTATCAACCTTCAATACGAGTCCATCAATTTCAAAATCAAATGCTTCCTTGAGTCTCACAAGATCGTCGATTTGAGATACAAATAAATTCATATCTGAATATGTTTCAAAAAATGGTGAAACAAGAAACCCCCAAGAAGTGAATAATCATACAAGTTCTCGATACGTTGTAGATCCAGCAATATCAATTTTGCTCTTCTCACTCGTGTAGGCATAAAAAAGCAATCATCGATCTTTGGCGACTTGTGGATCTAGCTGTCGAAGCGTTCCGGAAGCAGCATTTCTTGGATTTGCAAAGAGCTTATCTCATGCGAGAGCTCGCTCGCGGTTAACTCGCTCGAACTGTGAACGTGGAAGAACAATTTCTCCTCGGATCTCTATCCGTTCTTTGTACGCAATAGCCATAGGAATACTTGGAAGACCAAGAATATTCACAGTCACATCCTCTCCTTCACGACCATTTCATCGAGTCAGAGCACGTTTGAGTACACCATCAACGTAGAGGAGAGAGAGACCAAGTCCATCGAGTTTTACCTCAACACTATATCCAGACAGTATATCTCATACTCCTAGTTCATTGTTAATTCGAGTGTTAAAATCCAGAAGATCTTCCGCATTATACGTATTCGCGAGAGAAATCATGGGTTCATCATGGATACCTTTTGAGAATTGACGAGAGAGCGCATTTGCAAAGCGATTGGTTGGGGAATTTTCAAAGACTTGCCCTGCTTGTTCTTCTGAACGAAGAAGATAGGCAAAAAGAACATCCCATTCTTGATCACTAATAACAGGATCAGAATCAATATAGTAACGATAATTATGTTCTTGAATAACCCTCTGAAGCAATTCGATATTAGGTAGCGTAAGTATCGAATTTGAGCGGGCAAGGGATAAAAATCGTTGTGACTCATCAAGAAGAGAGAACATAAAAATGCAGGAAAATTTTCCTGCATTGTATTGAGTTTCACGTATTGGTCGAGAGGATTATACTTGTTCTTGTCTGCGAACATACCAGTATCCACCAATGAGGGCAATCAGAAGCATCGCAGCCATCAACCCTGGACCAGTTTGTACCTTTGTCGCCATACCAATATTCGGAGAGAGAGTCTTTCCATCACTACAGAGAGCCTTGATAGCAAAATCTTCATACTTGATAGCACCTGATGCTATGTAGATTTTGTACATAGGATCTTTCGTATCAGCTACAAATTCGAGTTCTCCACTTCCACTCTTCTTATAGACTTTATATCCCTTTGAATTTTCAACACTCTTCCAGCTAATAATAGATACTCATTTTTCACTTATCACCTTGATGCCACCAACATCTCCTACGATACAAGCTTGTGAACCTGCCGCGTTGAGTGTCATGGCAACCTCTTGGATACTTGATATAAGTCCTGAGATTTCGGCACCATCCTTATCGAGAGCAGATACCTTTACAAAATATGTCGCGGGACTTACACCATCAATATACCATGTATAGAGCCCTCCAGAACCTATTTTTGATCGGTCATAGGTAATACGTTCAGTCGTAAGAGCATCCTTACCAGTTCCATAGAGAATCTTGAATTTTGAGAGCTCTGCTGGTGGATTGACAACATTAAATTGAAAATTGAGTTTTGATCCTTGTTGTTCGATCTTGATATTCTCAAACTTTGCCTCTGTTTTTGCAGGCGCCGTTGAGGCAATCACTTTAAGAGTTGCGGCCTTTGGGACTGTAGTTGATTTGCCAAGATCATTTTTAATCGTTACAGATACATCGTAGCTTCCAGTTGCTGATGGAGCAACAAGCTTTCCCTCATAAACACCATCTTTCGTTTCCTTGAAGTTCTCTACGAAGTCACCAAGCATCACTCGGACCTCTGAAAGCTTTGGCTGTGCCTCGAACGAAACATCAAGTGATGATTTTGCTTCAACCGATAACCCCTGCTTAACACTAAAATTCTTGATTGATCAAGTATCTTCTCACTTCTTCACAACAATTTTCTGACTCTCACCAATAACCTTATCATTTCCATCGAGAACTTTCACTTGGAGAATGTTTTCAGATTGAGTGATATTCTTGAGAGATGCGATAAATTGCCCCTGATCATCACTCGTCACTGTTGTTATGAGAGAACTACTCAGCCATAGCTGTACTTTGGAATTTTTTTTCGTTGTACCAACTACCTCGATCGAATCAGATGAGAGAATAGTTCCGCTCTCTGGAGAGATAATCGATATCTTCTCAGAAAGAGTTGATGGTGTAGTCGGAGCTCATGAACCAGGTGTAACGTCTATGATATAAGTTCCATTAAGTGACGTATTCACAAGATCACCAATATTGACGAGCATCTTTCCCTCTTTTGTAAAAGATAATCCCTTTGAAAAAGTCTTTTTACCCGCATCACCACTGGTAAATGTGTATCCATCTTGACCATATGGAACGGTTGCTTTTGAATCTTTATCTACAAATATGAAGATACTTCCATTATAATTTTTGTCGATAGAGCCATCTTTTGCGACTGCTTTGACAGTAATATCGATCGCTTCTCCCACGGCAGCGGTCTTTACGGCTTCAATTTCAAAATGATCAGCACTATCTGCAAAGGCAAATGGTGCGAATGGAGTGCTCACGAAGGAGATGATACTCAGAAGAGCTAGAATTCTTTTCATAAAAACAAGAGATTTTGTAGGGATTGTATTCTCGAGAGAGAAAAAGAAAAATAGGATTTCAAAAAAACGATTGACGATAATCTATTATACATTCATATGAATGATATTTCCTTCGGAAATAATATACTCTGGAACGAGAACTTCATGTTGAGTCGTGAAAAAAGATAGGTACGAATCATAGAGTGATGTGAGTGTCAAAATATGTTCACGATCAAGTTCAGCAAATATATCATCAAAGAGAAGAATGATTTTTTTATCTGGACGACTTGCAGCGATATAGCGAATTTGCTCGGACTTGAGCGCGAGAAGGAGTGTCTTGTTCTCTCATCGTGAGAGGTATTCGCTACTCGACACATCCCCATGATGTGAATGAATAACGAATCAAAAATCATCGTGTTGTGGTCAGATACTCGTATGTCCACTCACGATATCTCTCGATCGACATGATCAGAGTGCTCAGAGAAAATCAGAAGTATGAGAATATGAATCAAGATCACTCGAAGTATACCAACTCACATTATGATTTTTTCCAAGAAGTGACTGGAGATGTTCACTCGAAAGAGACATAGATGAGAAAAAACGATCTCGTAATAGCTTAAGTTCCCAGGCGGCATCTGCATAGATTCTATCCCAATCATCGAGGAGATCATCTGACTGATCTCGGTCTCGAATTTTTTTCAGAAGAGCATTGCGAGACTTGAGTACGGCCTCGAATTTTTTTATCACCTGATGAGCGCTTTGATGAGATAGAAGGAGTGTCTGATCTACAAAACCCCGACGCAAGCTCGGCGAGAGATAGAGAATATTCATCTCGAGAGGTGTGAAGAATACGCTACGATATTTCTGCTCTTCCAGATATTTTGATCGAGAAAGTTTATGTCACTGAAGATGATAAGCGATATTCGTCTGGTAAGAAAGTTCAAAAACACGAGGTATTAACGATGTCATATCACGCATCTCGATATGAAATTCATTGCCTCACTCTGGAACAAAATCCCCAAACGAGCGATCTTTTGGGGGAAGACCATTCGTAAGGAGAAAAATTGCCTCGAGAAGTTTACTTTTACCAGATCCATTTGGACCTATGAGAACATTTCTCGTTCAGGAACAAGAAAAAAGCTCCGATGATCTATGGGCAAAAGGCGAGAGATGAATATCAAACACACGCTAGATGATCGCAGGTAAAGCAATTTGATGAGCAATGACTCGCTGTGGTGACACAGACAGAAGTATATCTCATTTGGATCGATCTGGGATTGATGGGATATCATTTCGCATCAAAAGTGGTGATTTAATGACTGATAAATCCACACTACTTGTATCTACCGATGATAATTCTTGCATATAATCAAGCATATCATTGAGACTCTTGAGGTAAGGGGTTGGGTCAATAACATTGCTATTGAGAGCAGAGAGACGAAAGAGAGTTTCGATTCTTTCTTGAGTAAGCATAATTTTTATTTATAATCTCCGCTATTATAGGATTTATTCTCTCAAATCAAGAATGGCTTCACAAGAATGACTCCCGCTCTCAAATCCAACCACAACAAATCCATCCAACAGCGAAGGTATCAATGCTCCCACAACGGTCGGAACTCCACCACCAAAAGGAGAACAAATACCCACTGCAAAGAATGTAGAATCACCTCTTCTCCAAAAACTCACGCCACCACCGCTTCATGAAGCTGTATTGACTGGGGGTATCTATGTAAGGATTGATCGTGCGCTTGATGTTATTCGTCTTCTTTTTAGTATTGTAGCACTTCTCTATTTTGGAACACGGATGATGGTACTATCAGGTATGATTAGTCAAGAATGGGCAAAATATAGTCTCTACCTCGAGCCAGGACTTTTCCTCTTGGTATGTCTCTATCTCGGACAATGGATCGCAAAATTTGCAGTCAGTGCTTCTATTCGGTTTGCATCGATACGATTTGTGAATATCGGAATATCTGCAATTTTAACGATTGCATATACACTCTACTGGGGTCATATTCTTCAGTTCTAAATTCATCTTACACTCTCAATATGTTTTTCTTTCACCGTTTTTCCTCCATCTTCCTTCTTACATGAGTTATGATGAGTCTTACAAGTTGTGGATCAAATAATGATAATACTGCACTTTCTCAAGATACAGGTGCCGCAACAAAAACATTTACTCCGCTCGAGATTCAAGTACCATCATCTTGGTCATGAGTCGAGCTCAATATGGATCCGCCACCACGACAATGAGAGCTGATCAGAACCTTTGTCTCGGACAAATCCTACGCAGGATTTAAAGAAAATTTTACGATCCTCAAAGAGACCTATCACACGAATGGAAGTGGTCAGGCTCTCCCAACACAGGCAAGCTATCTTGCTCGATCGATCGAAAGCGCAAAACCAAGCTATCTAAGTCATATGCTCATAGCAGACAAAAAGACTGTATTTGCAGATGATAGTGAGTGAATTACGAGCATATTCGATGCTCAATACAATGACCAATGGCCAAAACGACGTTTCGTACAGACAGCAAAAATCTGCGGAGAAAATATTTATTTACTCACGTATGCACTCTCACTCAATGGGAATACAGATGAAGCTTTCACACTTCTCAAGACAGCAAAGTGTATTAAATAGAAATATCCTCTAGAAACGTCAAGCAAAAGAGAATTGATTTCTCTCAAAAATCCATATCCTGCAGACCCATCCACTACTGAATCCGTATCACTCCGATATCTGACAGTAGCAATATGGGCGAGGAATGAATGTGAAAGCTTTGTTAATTGTGAGTCTCGTTATTATTGGAAATAGTAATGCTTGTGCTGATTTCTCTCTTGAGGCAAAATGCCTCAAGGATGAACGTACAGGCATCATTATCACCTATAATGACAGTGGCGAGCCAATAGTGGTTAAGGATTGTGAAAATCCAGAAAGTGCAAAGCTCTTCTACTGGAGAGCACGCTATATTCTAGCTGTATCTAAAGGTGAGAAAAAATATGTCACTCAATGTTTTGTGAGTGCAAAATCACCTATGGAGAAGCTTAATATTCCACGTATTGGCTGTGATAAAGCCAAAAACAATTTAATTGATATCTATAATAGTAACTAGCGTCTAAACTTCTCGAAAGAAAACACCAACCGTTCGGTTGGTGTTTTTATATTTTCTCGAGTACTGCTTTAATTCTTCGCACTCATGCGCTTGATGCCTCTTCTTTGATGATTTTGAAGGTTCCCATATTGTGTGAACTTGGTACATGAGGACCACCACAGAGCTCTTGCGAATAGATCGTCCCATCATTTCACTTCATCGTGTAGACCTTCACAATATCTGGATATTTCTCCCAGAAAGATCCCTCCACCCCGCGTTCTCGAGCTTGGTCCTTTGACTCCTCCGTGATAGCCGTATCAAACCCAGAAGCTATAGCACTATTCACATAGTCCTCAACCGCCTTGATCTCTTCGGAATTCATCTTTGCAGAATGAGTAAAATCAAACCTGAGTCGTTCTGGTGTAATATTCGATCCTGCCTGATGCACATGATCACCAAGAACCTTGCGAAGTCCAGCAAGCATGATGTGAGTTGCAGAGTGAAGCGCTGTTGTCTCCTCACCACCATCAGCAAGACCACCCTTGAACATGCCAGCAGATGCAGTGCGAGAGAGTTCCTGATGGGCGCGAAATTTTTCTTCAAAACCTCGTCGATCTACTGTCATTCAACGCTCTTTTACTAGCTCTTCTGTCATCTCAATCGGAAAACCAAAAGTATCAAAGAGACGAAAAGCAGCTTGTCACGAAATACTATTCTCTGTTTGATTTAATAGTCAAACTATATTACCAACTTGATTTTGAATTATCTCTCTCGACACAAAAGCTTGCAGCAACTCATTAAGTTTCTCAATTTCAGCTGTAATTCACCAAAGTGTATAAAATTGCTTAAAATAAACATTTCGAATCTCTGACTGAAGATTAAGTGTTATTGTATTTGAATTATCTGATATTAAATTTTCATTTGCGTAATTAAAATTTAATGACTGGAAATTTAATGCATGAATAAAATCTTCTTTCGTTTTTTTGATCCCTAATGAATCAGTATTTAATCAAACAATTAAATCAAATTCTTTAAGTCCATTTTTGAGAGTTTTTGCAAATCTCTCTTCTTCTCTTGAGAGTTCAGCTTGAATTTTCTCTACATTCTTTGCAACACTCTCATAAACCGTTATAAATTGCTCAATATATTTTTGAGCAATAATAACCGTAATCGGAGACTCATATCCCATCTTGTATGCTTCACGAATAGCCCGACGAATCAGACGACGAAGTACATATCCTTGATCAACATTTTTTGGCACAGCACCATCAGCAATCATATGTACTGCAGCACGAAGATGATCTGCTATAATACGAGCACTTCTTTCATTATAGTTATCCTCACCAACAGTTTCTTTGATAAGCGTAAGTACTGGAACGAATGCATCTGTCTCATAGAGAGACTTTACCCCGGCAAGTGTTGCCGTGATACGCTCGAGACCCATACCAGTATCAACATTCTGAGCAGGGAGATTCTCGAGAGTACCATCAGAGAGACGATTATACTCCATGAAGACATTATTCCAGATTTCCATCCACTTCTTTGGTTCCTTTGCTACGTTCGAGTCAGCTGGTGGATTCCCTTCACCCACCCAGTAGAATATCTCTGTATCTGGTCCACATGGTCCCGTTGGTCCAGCTGCCCACCAGTTATCTTCCTTTGGCATATAGCAGATACGATTCTCAGGGATACCGAGAGAAGACCAAATACGTGCTGAGAATTCATCGCGAGGAGCATCTTCATTTCCCTCAAATACTGTCACACAAAGCCAGGTAGGGTCGATACCAAACCATTTCGGATCAGTCAGAAGTTCATACGACCATTTGATGGAATCCTCTTTGAAATAATCACCGAGAGACCAGTTTCCAAGCATCTCGAAAAATGTCAGATGAGTATTATCACCCACATCATCTATATCACCCGTTCGTACACACTTTTGTACATCGGCAATTCTCTTACCAAGTGGATGTCGCTCTCCGAGAAGATATGGTACGAGTGGCTGCATACCAGCCGTGTTGAAGAGTACGGATGGATCATTCTCAGGAATAAGGGGTGCCGACGGAATAATCGCATGTTCCTTTGACCGGAAAAAATCAAGATATTTTTGACGAAGTTGTGCGGAAGTGAATCGTTGCATAATAAAAACAATAATATTCTTGGATTATACCAAAAACCTGGGAGAATCCAAGAAAAGAAAACAACAAAAAACCACTTCGTACCGAAGCAGAAGTGGAGGTAGCAATCTACCTCAAGATATCGACAATAGGACGAATCCTACGAACCACTGTGCCACTCAGCACAGCTGAGAACAAAGCATCTTCTATTTGTTGTCTATTCTTGACAATAACTTTTATTTCTTTCTTGTATTGTATTTTTTGAAAGAAATCTCATCATACACAAATTTATACAAAGTCAAGGAAAAATACGAATAAAAACTCTTTTATTTTTGTATTACACCCATATATGTAGTATATTAAACTCAAATAAAAACCTTGCTTATACTTCTTTTTCAATATTTTCAGAAAATTTTTCTTGTGATCATAGGTTTGATGTATTTTTCAAACCTTACCGCCTTTGCATCATCTTGGCCGGTACAAAATCCGACAACAGAATCAACAGGTGGGATTATCGGATTATATTTCACCAATATGTTTGGAAATATTGGGACGGGGGCAGGGAAAATCTGTGCCAATAGTTGAGTCATTGTCGGATTTGATGCGAATGGTGGTATCAAATGTTTAGAAAATATCACTGATAATACTTCCATTCCGAATCCAACAACAAGTATTACTTATCCTGGGGATCAGACGTGACCAACTGGTGAAATAACGGGTGGGGCATTCAAGCAATATCTCACCAATATGTTCGGGAATATTGAGACGGGGACAGGGAAAATCTGTGCCAATAGTGGTGCAATCATTGGTTTTGCTAATGATGGAACCCCACAATGTGGGAAAGTGATACGCGATACAGGCACAGCTTCTTGAATAGTATGAACAATTCCTACATGAATATCTATTCCAAATATTGCGATGCAAGCAAATAATATTCCAAATAGTAGAGTTGCCGGATTGTTTGGAAATATTTTAAATCGTTCATGTGCCTCAGGTGAAGCATTGATAGGATTTACTAGAACTGGAAGTTTGATATGCAATAATTTAGTAAATCTTGCTCCAACAATCGTAACCCCACCAATAATAGCCCCGAAAATCACTTCTTTCACCTCGAATAGCCCAACGGTAACTATTGGTCAGAATGTAACACTTACATGGACAACTCAAGATGCTCTGGAATGTCGTATCAATGGAGAATCCGTCGGCATAAATAACAATAAGTCATATCCCATTAACACAATTGGGAATAATAATTTTATTCTTGTTTGTCTAAATGCTTCTAGTTCCGTTCAACAAACAATAAGTATATCTTGATTATCAGCTTCTAGTATAAATCCAATGGAAATTCTATATTTTTGTGATTATGCTGGAACGCTTACTTGTTGAGGTACTTATCGTGGTCCATCAACGACACCTGATATATACACTCCATGACAAACCATGAATATTGTTTTTAATGTTAGATATGCTGAGAAATGTGAAATACCATGAATTGGGATTTTTGGTAAATCAAGAATGCTTGATGCCCCAGCTACATTTGCGCCTACAACAACAACAACGTATATACTAACATGTGAAAATGCAGGATGAACTATATCAAAAGAATTTACTGTACATGTTGGAGTGTCACCGACATGACCAGCACCATCTATAGATACACTTTGGGCAATATATAATAATGAGCGTGTAGAAAATAATTCAAATAAGTATATAACAACGTTATCTGATTCAGGTTATTTAAGCTTGAGTTGGTCTGCAAGTAATGTTAGAGCATGTCGCCAAGGCTGGTCCGTTGTAAACGGAAATCAGGAGATAATCGCAAATGCTTTTAATTCTATTACTTATTCATCACAAACAATCATTCCGCCAAATTCTCCGGATGGGAAAATAGACTACACTCTAACATGTGACGGTATAGATTCATGAGTTATAACAACAAAGAAAATATCAGTACAAACTCTTTTGGGCGCGCCTATAATAACATTCTATGGGCCTTCAACATTGAGCGGAACCATTTATAATGCTACTGAATGATGATCAATATATCTATGATGGTTTACAAAAAATGTTACATCTTGTCGTGCGGAAGGAGATTGGTCTGGAAGTGTAGACAATGCTGGCACCCACTATCCACAGAATCTTACATTATGACTCAAGAAATATTCCCTTATTTGCAAAGATAAAAATAATGTAGACATAAAAAAGGATGTGGATATCAATGTAATACCTGTGCCCTTAGTCACGCAGGCGAATCCAGAAATTAATGTGTTATGGGCAGCCGATGATACTGGAGCTATTCATAATTACAATGACAATCCAATAGTGCCAATTTATACACATGGATGATGGCTTACTTTTTATTATCGAGCAAAGAATGTAAATAGTTGTAGAAGTTCCTGGATACCAGTTTTAAATTGACAACAAGAAATACGGGATGGTGATAATCAGGATCTCGTTGTCGATCAAGATATATCACATCAAACTCAAGCGCAACTACCAAATACCGGAAGTGGCAAGGACATTGACTATACCGTAACTTGTACAAATAGTGGAAGTAGCATAGACAAAACGATACGTATTACTCTACGGCCACCATCTAAATTAATTTTCTGAGTAAATAATCTAAACGTAAAGAGTTTTTCGCAATGACAAACATCATACCAAACATTATCCTGAACAATTGGTACTCTTTCTTGGAATACCACGAATATATCATCTTGTACTGGAACTGGAAGTAATGATTGGAATGGCATTAAAGCGTTAAGCGGAACATATACAATCCCAATACTTACATCGGACAAAACTTATACAATGTCTTGTGCTGGTCTTGATGGTCAAACAAGAGTGCAAAGTCTTAATATAGAGGTTATCACCCCCCAAACTCCAACTATCGCATTTTGAATTACCAATGGCGGGACAAATATTAATGTTTGAGACAGTAGAACTCTAAACTGGAATGTATCAAATGCAGATAGTTGCACTGCCTCTGAATGATGGAGTGGCTCAAAAATTTTTATAGACACACTATCAGTATCACCAACAGCCACAACAAAATATATATTGAGTTGCCAAAAAACTACGCTATGAGCAACAAAAACTACTCAAGAAGAGATTACTATTCATGTGAATGTACCATCACCAACCTGGTCAGATTGGTGATCATGTACTGCGAGTTGTTGAGGTGGTACACAGACTCGATCCTGTACGAATGGTAGTAGTTGTTCAGGTCCGAGTACACAAAGTTGTAATACACAAGCTTGCCCAATCAATGGATGATGGTCAGATTGGTGATCATGTAGTAAAGGTTGTTGAGGTTGAACACAAGCACGATCTTGTACGAATGGTAGTGGTTGTGTCGGTCCAAATTCGCAGAGTTGTAATACTCAAGTTTGTCCAACTCTCAGACTTGGCACTTACGTAGATGCTGCTGGTAATATAACTGGTCCTCTCAATCATGGCTCTGATTGGATAAATGCCTGAACTATCAATACTCTTAGGTGGAGTATACTAAATGGATCTGGATATATTTGCGCAGGATCACATTGAATGTGAGGTACAGAATCACCTGATAATTGGACGGGTATACATGATCAAACTGGTGCCTTGGGAGTACAACCACCTGCATCTACGATGTATATACTGAGTTGTGAAAAGAGAGATTCAATTTGAAATTTAATACATTATACATCAAATGATTACACTCTTTATGTGACACCAAATAACTGGTGAGATTGGTGATCATGTACTGAAAGTTGCATGCAAACCCGATCTTGTTTACCATGAAGAACTTGTAATGGTTTTGATTCTACACGGGCTTGTAGTGGCTGAGCTTGTCTAACATGATGGTCAAATTGGTGATCATGTACTGAAAGTTGCATGCAAACCCGATCTTGTTTGCTTCCATGAACCTGTCAAGGTTCCTATTGACAGACGTGTAATGATGGAGCTTGTGTGAAACCAAATATTACACTGAATGTTACAAATGGTGGAACAACTATGAACTATTGAGAAAGTAGAACCTTAAATTGGAATGTACTTGGTGCAGATAGTTGTACTGCTTATAATGGATGGACTGGTCAAAAAGATTTAATAGATACGTTGTTAGTATCACCAACAGCTACGACAACATACAAGCTAAGATGTCTCAAGGGATTTGCACCATACGTACGTGCGGATGAAGCAGAAGTTACTATTAATGTGAATGCACCATCACCAATCTGGTCAGATTGGTGATCATGTAGTGCTAGTTGTTGAGGAGGGACACAGACTCGATCCTGTACGAACGGTAGTAGTTGTTCAGGTCCGAGTACACAGAGTTGTAATACTCAGGCTTGTCCAATCAATGGATGATGGTCAGATTGGTGATCATGTAGTGCTAGTTGTTGAGGAGGGACACAGACTCGAT
>ERZ724523.160-NODE-160-length-38984-cov-11.001644_pt1 | contig 38984 bp, 62 predicted proteins | sample MGYA00376056_ERZ724523 | MGnify/ENA primary metagenome ERZ724523 (study PRJEB28724, sample SAMN07190888) | wastewater metagenome | isolation source: influent of sewage treatment plant in Hong Hong | place: USA: Christiansburg, Virginia | collected 2016-03-01 ... | reverse complement strand
AGAATTCCGCGCGCATCTATCCCAGTAGATAACAGGCACGCGCATGATGGAATGGACGCGATGATAATCCAACAATGGAAGCCGCGCGATCTGGTCTATGAAGACTACATGCGCAGAATTAACGCACCGGTCGCGCGCCGACGATCAAAGCGTGGCCAGCGCCGCACAGCTGCAAAACAATGGTGGGTGCGATGACGAAATCCCGGATCAAGAAGTCGCGCAAACGTGCTATGTTTCGCGGAGTGGATGCGATGCTTGATGTCGTCGAGGGCGCAAAGCATCGGTCGTACTTGCCACCGACTGCATCGCGGAGCTTGGCAGGACCGCACCAGACATGCCCGAGACAATCGAAGGAGCGAGAGACTATGAGCAACAGAATCACAAGCTGTGACTACATTGGGCCATGGCGGCTGACAATTACATCCGAAGCGCTAGGCCGGGCGCGTTATGAGTTGGGGCGCAAAGGAAACGGCATGCGCATTATTCCAGAGGGGTCATTTCTGGATGATGCGCGTTGCCTAAAGAAGATCGCGGACGGCATTTATGAGATCATGGCCATTGGCTGGGAAACGGAAGGATCTGGATTTCTGGAAACACTCGCAGAAGCGCTGTCATACACAAAGGGATCGGCGGACATCATGCAAGTATGGGAGGGCGCGAGATCAGTGGAGCCATTTACCGGCTTGCGAGTTGTCGATGGCAAGGTGACAAAGCGCATGGTCAATATCAGCCTAGGCGATGAGGTCACGGAATGAGCTGGGCAGACCAAGCACTAACAGCAGACGGCACAATCCGAGCGCAGAACCTCGGAGCAGCAGTGTGCGCAGACGGCGCGAACGGACTGAAGAGTATCAGCAGCATCGAAGCTCGCGCGCGTGGCATCTACGTCGAGCCGGGACAATTTGAGGTGCCGCTGGTCGCGTATCATCCGGCGGACGCAGGATCGCGCATGACGTGGGCACCGCCTGGGCGCGATCCAATCGGCTTGGATGCGCCGGAAAACATGACCGGGCCGCGCATGCTGCAGATGACAGGCCCCGGCGCTGGTGCTTACCTGTCGCAGACTGCGCTTGTAGATGGGCGCTATGGCGAGCGTGACCCGAGGCGCTACTTTGACAGCTCGGCGGTTCCTGGCTGGGTTATCCCGCGTGGGGCGTTTGCGGGGACCGATGTGGGGCTGGGCGACTTGGCAGAGCTTAGCTACGAAGGCCGCACGGTGTGGGCTCAGGCTTACGACGTGGGGCCTGCTGATAGCGCTAAGCTAGAGATCAGCGTGGAGGCATGCACGCAGCTCGGGATACCCAACTGCGCGCGCAAGGGCGGGGCGATGGACGGGCTTAGCATCACGATCCTGCCGGGATCGCGACGATTGACCGCTGATGGCGGGAAGGTGCGGCCTTGGACGGTTGACAACGTGGGGCGGATTAGCGAGATGGCCGAGGCTTACTTGGGGCAGGGTGAGGCTGAGTGACTGCGCTAAGCGATGCGCTGACGCTGGCGGCGGAATTACTACTAGGGGTGCTTGGATTTGCTGGGATTGCGGGATTGGTAATGGACATGAAAGACATGAGAGTGGAGCCCCGCGAAACACTGACCGACCGCTGGCGAAGGCTGACTGAGGAGTTGCCAAAATGAGCTGCCCACAATGCGAGACGGGACCGCTGCAATGCGATGATGCCATGTTGTTTGTGCGCGATGGATTAGGTACGCCAGAGCCGGCTGCGAACAGCAGAAAAGGGCGCGGCATGGAATGGGAGCAAAAGCACCGCATCTGGCAGCGCGTGTGTATGTATTTAGATTACACGCCGAGGTGCGTTACGGCTAGCGTTTACACAGAGGCCCGCATTAACAGGGCATGGCTTCAGCTGGCGCATGGGATGAACAAGAAAGGACCGCCGACATGTTTAGCGAATACCTAGTCATCGCCTGCGGCATCGCGACAAACCTAGCAGCGGTCATAATCTGCCTAAGCGATCGCGCGAATCCACTGTCACCGCGCAAGCTGTGGCGTGCCATCTGCAAAGACCAGGGCATTGACCCGCTACGGCTTCGGATGGCGCTGAATCCTCCGATGTTGCCTCAGGGCGGTGGTGCGCGTTACCCGGTCCCTCTGCCGGCAGCAAAGACTCGTGCTGATACCGATGCACTAGTAAAGGGGTTTGCGCGCGACATGGAGGAAGCCATGGGTGCGCGGCAGTTAACCGCTATAGAACTTCGATTCAGAGAAGGAGAATTTCATGCGGCAGATGTGAGATTTTCATGAGCCGCACATTCACCCCGCTACCCTGGCAAGTCAAGCCATGGTGCGACACATCCCCGGTCGTCGTTATCAGCAGCGGAGCAGGCACGGGCAAAAGCTGGCTGTACCTCTGGAAGATCAGCGCCTACTGCATGCGCTATCCCGGCGCGCTGGCGCTGGTCGTGCGCAAGTACGGAAACAGCCTGCGCAACAGCGTGATTCCGTGGCTAGAGCAGATCGTTCCGCCTGGTACCGTGCATGAGGTGAGCAACAGCCGTTTCGTGTTCCCTCGCTCAAAGTGCGGTAAGCAATCGCGCATCGTCTACGGCGGCATGAAAGATGCCAACCAGCGCGAGAAGATCCGGTCCATCGTCGGCACTACAAGCGGTGTCGATATCGCGCTGATGGAGGAAGCCAGCAGCTTTGTCTGGGAGGACAAAGAAGAGATCGAAGGCCGCATGCGAGGCAAGGCGGCGCCATGGCAGCAGATTGGAATTATCACCAATCCCGGCCCCACGTCGCACTGGATAAATCAGAAGTTGATACTGCCCGCACAAGGTGGTCAACTCAAAGGTGTGAGCGTCTACCGGCCTACTTGCGAGCAAAATCCGACACTTGGCGCGGCCTATATGGAGCGCTTAAACGGGCTTACGGGCGTGCGACTCAAGCGCATGCGGCACGGGCTTTGGTGCAACGCCGAAGGTACGGTCTATGAGGATTCATGGGACGCGGACAGGCACATTGTCGAGCCGTTTGCGATTCCGCCAGATTGGCCACGCTATCGGGCGATCGACCTCGGGTTCGTTAACCCGCGCGTCTGCCTGTGGATCGCCGAAGACCCGGACGGCGTGGCGTATGTGTACAAGCAGATCTATCGCACCAAGCAGCGGGCCGTTGAGTTCGCGAAGGACATCAATCGCTTTAGTAACCGCGAGAAGTTTGAGGCCACGGTCTGCGACCATGACTCAGGCGAGCGGGCCGACCTTGCCTCGGAAGGCATCCAGACAATCCCAGCGCGTAAGGACGTGACGCGGGGCATTCAAGGGGTCGAGGCTCGGCTGCTGGGGGCTGGGAATGGGCCGCGTTTGTTCTTTTTCCGTGGCTCACTTGTGGGCGTAGATGAGGAGCTGAAAGAGAGCTTCAAACCCACATGCACAGAGGAGGAATTCGAGGTCTACGAGTGGAGCCGCGACAAGAACGGCAACATCTGTAAGGAGGAACCAAAGAAGGAAAACGACCACGGCATGGACGCGATCCGATACTACGTAATGCACCGAGATCGGCACCTGTGGCAGCCTTCGGCGGGCACTCCTACGCTTGGGAAGCTGACCGAGACTTACAGCGAGAAGCGGAAAAGTGCGGGGCTTAGTGTTTTCTAGTGCGGCTGACGGGGCGGCGTGGTACTTACGGATTATGACAACAGAAACCCATTCCCTAAGGCGGATCACAATTTTAGTAGGCGCAAACGGGTCAGGCAAAAGCGCATGGGCATTTGCGCAAGAGCCATGGATAGTTGATTTTGAGTCAATTTCAGCCCGGCTGCGGGCGGGTCATAAAAACATGCAGAGCCTGATTACCCGCTTTGAGTTTAGCCACCCGGTCATTTCGATTGATAAGCCAGAAACCAGCCTACACCCTCGACTACAAGGTGAACTTGCGGATCTATTTGTTGCCGTGGCAGCGCTTAACAAGCAGCTAATCATTGAGACTCACAGCGAGCCGCTTATCAGTCGATTAGGAGAGCTAGTGTCAGATGGTAAGCTAGATCGTGCATGGTGCTCGGTGATGCTATTTCACAGGACCGAAGACGGGGCGACGCAAATACGGACCACGGAGTTTGATGAGGACGGCATGCTGCGCGATTGGCCAATTGGGTTTTTGTCTGCGTAAAAGAGGAAAAGCATTATGACGCCAGACGACCTCAGATTCGCAATTCAGTCGCGCTTGTTTGCGATAACGCGCGGCTTGCATCAGGTGGTTGTCAGTCACAACGCGCCGGGCAATGTCATAATCGAGGTCAGCCCCGAGCTAGTTCGTCATGTCGCCGACATCGCAAAGCAGCTGCTGCCATCTGGGACCGGCGTGGAAGTATTGGCAATCTAAAAAAGCACTTGACGCCGCTCCGTAGTTCGACTATCAATCATTTCACGCAGGAGGTCTCTTCGCCGCTTGGCATGTGCACGATGGCAGCGGATCATGTTAGAGAATCGAGCAATTTAGACAAAACAGAGGGGTCAATGTGCACCTGCAATGAGCGCCAAAAACACGTTGTCGCAACTCGTCGGACTGCCGACGACGTAGTGATCAAGCTGTGGTCAACCGGCGAAATCACCACCATTTTCGGAGTTATCCCAAAATCAGTGGGCAAATCGTCGTACGCCTATGTGCGAGCGCAAGCGGTGCGAGCGAACTGGCTAATCGACTTTGCGCTGTATGACTGGCGCGAGTTGAGCGTGGTAATCACGGCGTACCGCAAGGAGCTGCGCAAGGTGGGATCGCTGTATTCCGAATCAGATGCAGTGATAACTGCCAAACGACAGGCACGGAAGGCGCTGTCATGAGCGGCAACACCGACCCCTAATACGTGCTGATGGGGCGCGTTATCCAGAAAATTCCGCAAGGATGCGCGGATGAAGCAACACCCTGCCCGATTCACGGCAGCGCACCGACAAACCTCGGGAAGCGAGCGAACGCCGCCAACGGGAAACGCCCTAGGCGGCTTTTTTATGTCCGCGTCCGTCGCCGCGTACACTACAAAGGTGAGCAAAAGCACCTTTAAGGCGTGGCTAGGCGAAGTTCTCGGATTCACCGCATACGAGGGCGCACGCGAGCCCAGGCAGGGCGACCTTGCCAAGTCCGACGTGGTGGGCGTCGAGTCTACTTACACCACATGCGGATGGACGATTGACCGTGTGCAGTGCGCATTAGAGGCACTGGACCGTGGCGAAATGTCCGAGCCCTACGCGCTTTATCTAGCCATGACGCGGCACCCGCTGATCAAGCACGGGCTCAAACTGCGCCGGGATACGCTGTCACAGGTGCGCTGGTATCACGACAAGCCCGAGGGCTTGGATGATGCTTTTTTCGAGCAGTGGGTTGCTCGGTGGCCGCAGACGTGGCCGAAGTCAGAGCAGCTGCTAGCCAACGGGTACAAGATCCCGGTCGGCTTGTGCCCTGTCAATGTCGTCTGGTCGCGCTCTCGCGATGGCCGATGGTTGCAGCCTACCGCGCACACGAAAGAGCCCGGTTCGGTCGAGTGGTACGAGACGCAGCGCATCTACAAGTTTTACCACCTGACAGGCGCGCTCGACGAGTACGGAAACAAGCTGCCAGAGCCACCGCTAAGCAAGACCGGCGCGCTCGATATGTGGCCGCTTAATGGCCAGCGGTGGCTTATGCTGCAGGAGGAGCCGCTGCGCCCGCACCTGTTCGGCGCGTTTCGCTCGCTGGCTGTGGCGTGGTTCCTTTCGGCGGAGTCTGCGCGCTGGCACTCGGCGCACAACCGCAAGCACGCTCTTGATTGGATCGGCGTCAAGATGCCGTATCAGGAGCGGAAGAGCGAGGAAACACGGGCGCTACTAGATGCCTGCGTGGCACTGGAAAACGGCGGCGTTATTCCACTTCCTCAGCATGAAAAGGATATGCCGAGCTGGGGCCTGGAAGTGTTCGCGGCCAAAACCGACGCGAGCAAGTCCATGGTCAGCTTGCGAGAGGCTGCGGACAACTACATCACGCTGGTGCTGCTGGGCGTACTGGAAACAACCCAGGGCGGAGCGGGAAGCAAGGCAAAGGCAAGTACCCAAGACCGGGTAGCGCTGCGCATGACCAAGGCCGATGCTGCGTGCATCATTGAGCTACACGACGAGCTAGCGCGCACGGCGTGCAGTGTCAATGGGCGCGACCCTGCCAATGCGCCAAAGCTGGTGTGCATTGTTGATGACCCAGAGGAACAAGCGCTGCTGGCCGAGAAGCAAGAGCGCGCAGCAAAGGCCGGGCTCACAGTGGCGCAGCAGCTGGAAAAACTTGAAGATGTGAACGCAAAGCGCCTTATCGCCAAGCTGCCGCCGATTGAGTATGACCCCGACCATCTCTACGCGCAAGCCGGTGTCCAGTTGACACCGGGCGTGGATGGCCTGCAAACCGCGCCACGATAGGCCCGTATACTTTTCTCGTGGCCCGAAAAATCATCGAAATCTACGACCCGATTGACAAGTGGATGGGCATGTCCGGGGATGTGTTTGCGCGCATGCTGCGCGACGCCGACGGCAGCGTGGTTGAACTGCGCATTAACTCCCCCGGCGGTGATGTTGGCGAAGGCTTCAGCATTGCCAATCAGATCAAGAAGTACAGCGGCAAAGTCGTCGCCGTAGTCGAGGGCTACTGCGCAAGCGTCGCGACCATAATCGCGCTGGCATGCTCCGAGATCCACATGCACGAGCTTAGCGTGTGGATGATGCACCGCAGCTCCGGCGGCGCGCGCGGCCACTCCGAAGACCTCACGAGCGCAGCCAAAGCGCTGGAAGTCATCGACCAAGCCGCTGCCCAGATGTACAAGAACAAGTCTGGCGCATCCGATGAGCAGGTCGCGCAGTGGCTGGCCGTTGACACTTGGATGTCACCCGCCGATGCGCTGTCCGCGAAGCTAATCGACAAGGTAATCACCGACGCTCCGCGCAGCAACAAGCCGACCGCATGGGCGCGCACGTTTCAGATGATGGCCGCGTCGAGCATCCCGCCTGAAGTTCGCGCCCGAGTAGAGCAGCAAGATCCACCACAACCACAGGCCGCTGCGACACCGCAACCGGCTCCAAAAACACGAGGACTCATGATCAAGAATCCCAAGATCCAAGCGCTGCTGGCGCTGGGACTGTCGGCGCTTGCTCAGGCCGGCGCGCTGGCCAAAGCTGGCGATGATGACGAAAAAGCGCTAGGAACCATGCTTGACGGCATCGACGTTGCGCCGCTTGCGACTGCAGCCGGTGACGTAAAACAAGACGCTGGCGAGCTGCTGAGCATCAAGGCTGCGCTAGTGTCCGCTACCGGTAAGACCGTGGGCCTGCCGGGCGTTGTCGATGCACTGGCCATGACTGCGGCCATGACCGCCGAAATTGGTATCGAGACGCGCGCGGCCAAGGTTAAGCGGCTGATCGATGAAGCTGTATCGCCACCCAAGGCCGCTGCTGGTCAAGCGCAGAAGCCGCGCAAGTTGTCGCCAGAGCAGGCGCTGGCGCTCGCGGAGCAGTACGCAACCAACGGTCGACCGCTGGCCGACCTCGTGGGCTTCATCGACCAGATGCCCGCATTGCCTGAGTTGAACACCACCGAGGACCACGGCAGTACAGCTACGGGCGCAGAAGCCGCAATCCCAGGCGTAACCGCCGATGAGCAAAAGCAGATGGAAGCCGAGATCCTAGCCAGCATCAACCGCAACAAGATTCACGGAGTCGCCTAACATGGCCGCAACTACTGTACAGCGCCGACCGAAATGGCTCGGCGAGCACGCAACTCGGCACGGTGCGACCAGCATCCTGCGCGGTACCAAGTTTGAGGCTGGATGGCTGATTGCCAACCATGACGGGCGCTTGATGGCATACCCTGACGGTGGCTTTAACAACGCATTGACCGCAATTAACGGCGGGCCGTTGCAAGTGCCTGGCGCCGATGCCAACGGTGGGCTTCGCATCATTGCCAAACGCAAAAGTGTTTCATTTTCACTACAAAACGGCGCATCTGTTGCCGTTTCGGTGCTGCAAAACGGCGTGTTGTTGACGTGCCCTGTTGCGTCAACCACTGCAAATGCAGCACGCGCGGCGCTTGCCGGAAATGCAGAAGCTGCAAAATTGATCGACATAGGCGTGACTGGGTCCGGACTTGGGCTTGTCGCAGCCATTGCACAAACGTCCGTTCCGTGCGTGACCCTGTTTGGCGTGTCCAAGGTACCGGTCGATGCGTCCACCATGGCAACCGACACACCAATTGTTGTCGGCTCCGCGCTGGAAGCACAGGGCGACACTGGGTGCTTTGGGCTGCTTTACTCGGATGCGCCCCATCCTGGTCAGTGCGTCGATATCATCAACAACAACGAAGTATCTCCAGTGCGCACGTATCTTTGCTTGACCGTCGAATGCGTGTCCGTGCTGGAAGATCTAGCCTTTTGCGAAGTGGGTGAATAGTCATGCCGATTTACTCGGGCGTAAGCCAAGGCGCACTAGACGCCAAATTCAACGCAGCATGCACTGCCCTATCTCGCGTGTGGTTGTCGCAGGGCTTTGCGATGTACAACAGCACGCTGATCAGCGATATCGCGCGCGTCGAGACTGGAAACCGCAAGGCGCTTGTGCAGCAGAAGCTGATCATCAATGCCAGCAATTACAAGATCGTCGGCCTCACCGACCCGACCGACTACACCAAGAATCCGCCGAAGATCATCGCAGAGTGCGGTTACAGCCGCGTCGATTTGTTCGGTATCGACTGGGGCGACCTTGAGGATGACGACAGCAAAATGTCGACCCTTGCGTCGATTCCTGAGCTTGGTGGATATCCCGCGCTAGTGCCGCTCACTGAGTCGCTGCGCGTGCTGGCCAATAACAAGGTTACGCTGTACGATGACAAGCCGCTGTTCGATGCGACACACAACATCGACCCGTTTGGCACCAGCGCGGGCACGGGCTCCAATATTATCAACCAGGCACTGACCGGAGACGGCTGGAATAAGGCGCTGCAGCAGATCATCACGCGCAAAGATCCGGGCTCGAAAAACAACAAGCCCCAGATGCCGAACGGCAGCTTGAACGGTCGCAACCTCACGATCCTCTGCGGTCATGTGGGCGTTGCGTCGGCACTGGTCAAGATCTTTGACCCTGCCAGCCAGTGGGCAACGCAGGTCGAGGCCGGTATCAGCGCCGCCAGCGAGTCGCGCCGGGTTTACACCCAGGCCACAATCCAGCTGGTGCCAGAGATGGCTGCAATCGGTAATGACTCCAATGTCATCACCGACCCGGCGACCTATTGCTACATCATGGTCAACAACACGCCGAACCGCGGGCTATTCTGTCGCATCCCAGACCTGCCCACGGTATCCGAGCCCGAGCGCATCGCCGACAAGCACATGACGCGCCGCAAGGGATTCCAGACCTTCGGGATTGAGCCGTCTTGGCCGTGGGCGCTCTACAAATGGACGTTCACCTAGCCCATGCTGCTACCTCCTGTTACCGTTGCTGAGTTGGTCGATGACGGGCCAACTCTCGTAGCTGCTGGCAAGGCAGAAAACGTGCTTTGCCAGGGCTATCTAGGTGTGCGCGTTTACAACAACGGCGCCGCGGCTGTGTCCGTGCGCCCGTGGATTTATCGCGATGGCAGGTGGTGGGCGTGGCGCTATGACGCAGCCGGGGCCGGAGTTGAACCGGTCACGGCAGACCCCGCGGAGATGAACGGCACCGCCACGGGGCAATTCATCGGCAACGGCCTATCTTGCCCGGTTGCGCTAGTTGTCGAATCCGGCGACGGTGACGACATCGCAGAACTACACCTAGACATCCTCTAAATGCTCTACCTATCCGCAGACGGGCGCGAGCTCTGGGTCTTAGCCGCACCGCCTAGCCTGCTTTTTGGCACGGCTGACAACGGCGCGCAAGGCATCGACCAGGGCACAATCGCCACTCCGGTGCGCATCATTGGCACCGGTAGCGGCGTCGTGACCTGCGGCGGTATCCCGCGCATGGACATGACGGTGCGCGTGCGCTGCACTGTGGGCGGGGAGATTAACGACAATTCGACGGTCAACCCAAGTGCTACCGTGCTGCCGGCGTTTGAGGTGTCAGCGGATGACGGTGCAACCTGGCTGCCAGCGCAGACCGTGAGCGAGCACCGAAACCGGGCCGAGATTCTTGTCGCCAAGCTGGGGCTGACGGTGCGCTTTGCAAATGGCAGCGCTGCGCCTTCGTTTGTGGTTGGCGACGTGTGGCAGTTTGCGTGCTCGGCAAGCGAGACTGTCAAAGCGCTGGTGCCAGCCGTCTGCGCTGACATGGACGACTATCTAAACGCGACCTATGATCTGCCACTGACTGCAGCTGCGCCAAACTTTGTACTAAAGGCGTGCGAGCTGCTGCGCTGGTACATCATCAAGCAGCTGGGCCAGGCTCACGATCAAAGCATGGCGGCTTATGAGCCCAAAGAAGTGACGCAGTGGCTCGCAAATCACCAAGCTGGGCGCATGTCGCGGCCTAAAGACCTTGGCATTACAGAAAAGCCACCTGGCACCAGCTTTGTCTACAGCCCAGCGCCGCGCGTTCTCTCTCGCGAATTTCCAATCTAGCACCCCCGTATACTTTCAAGCATGGGCGTCACTGGCGACTTTGCACGAGCTGACAGACTGGCGGGCGCGTTTGCTGCCATGTCCGCAGATGCGCGCGGACTTACGGCTAAGGCCATGGTTGCGACTCAGGATGCGACTGATGACGCATTCGCTCGCGAGTCCACCGTTGACGCTGTGCGCTGGGCACCGCTGGCACAGTCCACGCTAAGACGCAGGCCACCGGGTCCGATTCTTCGCGGTCTGCAGTCCGATTTGCTTTGGACGCTGCACACCAATGGCCGCTGGTCGGTGCGCTCGCGTCAAAAGCCGTACGCGGTTTATCACCTAGGGCCGGATAGGCGCACGGGCAGACCGGCGCGTCCATACTTGCCGCAGACACCAGCCGAAGCGCAAGCCGTGGCCGAGCGCGTTGGTCGCGCCGTTGCGCTGTGGCAGTTGCAGCATTTGCAGGCGGCGCGATGAGCAACTTTGATCAGCGCACGATGCGGGATGCCTGGGAGTGCTGGCGCGCATCCCAGCACCTACAAGGGGTGCTGACAACGTACGGCGGGCGCGAGCAGCAACAGGCGATGGCGCTGCCTCGCATTCGCTGGGAGCCGACCCGAGATAGCTTCTCAATCGCTGCCCGCGGAGAGATGTCGGTCCAGCCGCGCGCTGTCGGAGACACCAATAAGCAATCTTACGTTAAGGCTAAGCATGTTCGCTCAGCTGGCGCGGTGCTTTTGATGTACGCGGTCGATGAAAAGGGCATCGAGGAACTGATCAGCCGCGCGACTTTAGCCATAGAAGATGTTTTCGGCGCGAAAAAGAACTGTCAGATCAATGGCGGTGACTGGATTTTGGCGCGCGACGCCGCAACCAACGCTGACGCCTACGCATTATCAATCACCGTCGATATTCCCGTTGTGCGAGTACTGCCAGCGGTAGTTGCTGAGACGGTAAACATTACCACCACGGTGCTGCAACCATGACGACCCCCAATGTGACCATCAACCTGCGCAGCAGTTCCAACCGGGTCAACCCGCAGGATCTCAGCGCCATCGGCTGCGTGTTTGGCTATTCGAGCGCGGGCGCACGCAACCAAGTGGCGACTCTTGGCAACCTGGCCGCGTGCTCGGCCTACGGGCACGGTGAAGGCATTGAGCATTCCGCCGAAATTGGCGTGCAAGCTGGCTGGCCGGTGCACTTTTGCCCCGTCGAAGGAACGCAGCAGGCCCCCAGCGCGGTCACAAAGACCCCCATCAGTGCAGGTGTGGCCACGCTGCTTTATGGCTCGGCACTGGCTCCGGGTGCAGCTCCGCCGCTTGGCGCGCTACTGTATGTGGCCAAGACCACTGGCGTCTCCGTGGTTCAAGTTTCCGGCGGAGCGAATGGCGTAGTCGTCACCGGACCGACAGGCGCGAAAGTAATAACCGTTACCTTTACCGGCGCTACCACTAACGGCGCGATTGCCACTCTGGTCAATGCCGATGTGACGGCTAACCTACTGGTCACGGCGTCGGCTGTCGGCGGTTCCGGGCTGCCTGCCGTGCTGTCATCCACTTCTCTGGATAACGGCGCGCTAACTGCCACGGCGCTGGCTGCGGGCGTCACCATCGCGATTGTGTACGCCGGCAGCGGTACTCCTCTCGGCATCCCAGCCGTGGTTGGCTCGGCTGTAATTATCAACGGCGCCACCGACGCAAACGGATTGCCAGCTAGCACGGCGACCGATATCGCCACTTACTTGGCGGGCAACGGCGGCGCGGGCGCGACTGCGGCCCGGCTGCTGCTGACTCTCACCGCTGGCGGCACGGGGCTTGGCTTGGCCGCTGCCAAGTCAACGACCGCGCTGCAGTTTGGTAGCACTGGCGCAGCTACCGTGGCGGGCACCGGGACCGATGCCTACACCTTCAAGGTGCGCGTTCTCTCGTCTGGCACAATCGGCGGCTCGCCAGCTCCGGCGATTGAGTGGTCGCCTGACAACGGCAACACCTTCAGCGCTCGGCGGCTCGTGCCTGGCACCGGCATCGTTGCCTTGGCTGACAACCTGCTGACGACCGGCATCACGATCACGTTTACCGGCGCGCTTGAGGAGGGTGATGTATTCACCTTCACTGTTGCCAAGCCTGTAGTCGCGTCGGCTGATTTGCTGGCTGCGCTCGATGCGGTCATTGCGGACACTTCGCTGAATTTCGGCTTTGTCACGACTCCGACCAGCTGCTCGCGCAGTTTGGCGGCGCAGATCAACGCAAAGATTCAAGCTGTCAAGACCACGCGCGGGCTGCGATGCTTCCTGAATACGCGAGCCATCGCAGAAGGCGTGCCAGGTGAAACGCGGGCGCAGTGGATTAACGCCCTGATTGCCGACTTTGACGGATTCGAGAGCGTTAGCGGTCCGCTGTGGGTTGTCGCTGGCCGCTTCTCGCATATCAGCAGCTACACCGGAAGGATTTACACGCTCGGTCGCCCCGGCGTGTTTCAGGCTGCGGCTCGGCGCGCGTCATCTTGCTTGCATGCGTCTCTTGGTGAAGTCGCCCTAGGCTCGCTGCTGAATATCAACTTCAGCCGCGACGCAACCACGGGCCTTGTTGTCGACCCAGGCATTGACCACGATGAGCGCACGCTTCCCGGCCTGAATGAGCGCCGGTTTATCACGCTGCGCACTTTCGGCGAGTTCGGCAGCGGAAGCTTTTATATCACCCGATTTCCGACGATGGCGCTGGAAAATGACGCCAGCTACAACCTCGGGATGCATGTCAATCTCGCGTTTGAATGCGCGAGGCGGGCGCGGGCTACGCTGGTGCGCATCATCCAAGCGCCGCTGGTCACGATCTCAGTGGCGGAATCTGCGCTTGTGCCCAAGGGCGCGATCTCCGCAGCGGACGCTATTAGCATTGCGGGCGACGTTAACAAGTCTTTGTCCGACCTGCTGTTCACCACCAAGTCCGACGGGCGCCCGAGCGCATCACCCAACCCCCCAGGGGTACCGCTGTGCCGCATTCTGCGCACAAACAACATTAACGCGGACAAGACCTTGAACGCCGAAATCAAGTTTCAGCCGCTCGGGTACCCTGATTTTGTCATAGTCGATATCACTGTCGAGGTGCCGTAATGGGCAAGCGCTTTTCAGCTAACGGCGATTACGTCGATTTTGCATCGCTAGAACTTGGCATCCTGGGACTTACCCGGCTGCCTAACGAGTTGTCGTCTGTAAACTTCGGTGACAGTATCAGCAGCCGCGCGGACATCGAAGGCACCGGACAGGTACCACTTGGGCAGGCGCGCGGACGGTATAAGTGCGACAACTTCCAGATCAAATGCACTCTGGAAGCTGCTAAGGAAATCTACGACAAGCTAGCAGCTGAGGCCGAAGGGCGCGGCGCTGGCAATGTCATCATTTCTGCAACGCTCACGATCATTCGCACCGCTGGCGAGGAGCCCATTGTCTACGAGTTCCCCGAGCTGTCACTGATGACCGTAAAGGAAGCGTTCGCCCAGCAAGACGCCTCTTTAAATACGACGCTCGATTTTAAGTGCCGTTACATGCTGCGTGATGGCAACTGCCTGGGTGACATTCAATGAGCCCGCTTCAGCTAAGCGATAAGCAAATCGACGAGCTACGCGCCAAGCACGGGCGCATTTATGCGGTCGATTTTACGGCAGACGGAGAGGCGGTCACGTTCGTGATGCGCGCGCCGGTCTTTAGCCGCACCGATGCCAAGGTCGACGAGTTCTGCAAGATCTGGCCAGCGATGGCGAGCGCGAGTATTCCGAGTGCCGCGCCGGAGCTTATGGCGCTGGTTGTGCATCCCGAGCCCGCGATTGCTCAAAAGCATATGGCGGACTATCCGACCGACATCTATGACCTCGCAACTGGATTCACGGAACTGTCAGGGCTGAGTGACTTCGCCGAAGATGCGGCTGCCGTAAGCCCAGAGCAGCGCGCCAAGTACGGTAAGCGCGTCTTTGGCTTCTCGATTGGCGGCGGGGTGTTTGCGGCGCGCGCGATGAGCAAGCCGGAATACAGCAAATTTGCAGATGACTGCGGCGGAAAGCCACACCGGCCCACCGCGGCTGCACTGCTGACCGTGGCCTGGAATTGCGTGCTTGAGCCATTGACTGACAGCAAAAAGCCAGTGTTCGAAGCGGCAATGCAGGCGCACCCATGGGCGGCGCTCAAGATTGGGTCGGCATTGTTTGATGCCACCAGCACCGAGGCCACTGTCCGCGCAAAAAAATAGATGACCTCCTCGACGCGGCGCAGCGCGAGAGCAAGCAAGGGGTCGTCAAGTCCGCTGGCGAGCTACTGGCTGCGCTCTACCACTCGCCAAACTCACGCAAGGGCCTCGCTGGCGGCGTGTATTTGGCCGCGCAGCTAGAGCGCCAGAATGCGCTACTTGAGGCCATTCTAAAAGCCACGCTTAGGAGACCAATTTAGTGGACGCGCTACACTATGTTTACTCGCTGGATGTGCGCGCCGCTACCGGTCCGGCTGGCGAGCTTGCGCGCAGTCTGGGCGCGCTAAACAAGGCGCTTGGCACGTCACAAAAGATGCTTGCCGCCCTGGAGTCAAACCCAGGCGGCGGCATGGGCAAAGCCGCAAAGGCAGCTGAGGCCGCAGCATCCTCCGTTGGCAAGTTCGCGGCATCGTCTCAGCGTGCGGCCACTGCGTCATCTAGCAGCGGGCGCAAGATCGCGGACGAATGGCAGCGCATGGCCGAGCGCGCAGAGAAAGCAGAGCAGCGCAAGACCGCGGCCATGGAGCGGGAAGGCGCAAAGCAGGCTGCGGCGGCTGAGCGCATGACCTCGCGCCGCGCTGCAATCGAGGAACGCGCAGCGCAAAAGCGCACCGCAGCCATGGAGCGCGAATCGGCAAGGCAGCAAGCGCAGGACAAACGCGACGAGGACCGCACCGCGCGCAAAGTCGAGCGCATGGCGGCGAAGATCGAGCGCGTCAATAAGCAGGCCGAGAGCCAAAGTCTGCGGCGTCAGTACGGCGGCGCGCAGTCGTTTCGCGAGCTATTGACAAACACCGCAGAGAGCCGCGCGGGCAGCATGCGGTCCTCGCTTGCGTCCGGTATTATCAACGGACCGTCAGCGCTGGCACTGGGCGCAGTCAGTGCGGTCGGCAGCGGTGTATCATGGGTCGCAAGCGCGGCCTATGACTTTGGCAAGATGGCCATCAATGCTCAGGCGATGCGAGAAAGCAGCGTCGAGGGCTTTAAGGCGATTTATGGCACCGCTGAGATTGGAAACGAGCTATTCGAGGCGGCGCGCGAAGCTGCCAAGAAGACCAAGTTTGACACTGCCGACGTGGTGCGCGACTACAACACCATCGCGGCGGCTGGCTTTCGTGCGGATCAAATCCAGCGCATCTACTGGACTAGCGCGGATATCGGAAGCGCCCGCGGCACCGGCAAGCAGCAGCAGTACCTGACCGCGCTGGCCAAGATCAACGCAAGCCCGCAGGCGTCTTTTGGCGCCGTCCAACAAGCAGCGCTTGCAGGCCCCGGAATCGGCAACGTGTTCGACGAGCTTGGATCTCGGCTCGGCTTAAAGCAAACGCTCACCCGCAAGGGCTGGATGCAAAAGTTCCGCTCTGGCGAGATCTCAGGCTCGATGGCGCTTGAAGCCGTTATCGGCGCGACCAATAAGCTGTACAACAAGGGCACTGGTGAAGCTGGCGAGTATGCGCGCGGGCAGGGCGATAAGACATGGTCTGGCACGCTAAGCAACATTGCAAACGGGCTCGGCGATGTGCTGAACATGCGCTTGCCTGAAGACCACGCGATCAACAAGTTCAAGTCCATTCTGCAGAGCATCGGATCGACCGGGGGCTTGTTCGACAAAAACAGCGCGCTCGGTAAGCGGTTTGAAGTCCTTATCTCCAAGCTGATGGAAGACGTTTTCATGCCGTTTGGCGGCATCGGCGACCAGGCGGGCACCGTCATTGAAAAGCTGCTAGGCGCTGCCGAAAAAATGGAGGTGAAGTTCCGGTCTGTCATGACCGACATCTCCAAAGGCATCAATGAAGCGTTTAGCGATACCGGCGCAGGAATCTACCAGCTGGCCGCGAAGATTGGCTTTGCGCTGGGCGGTGGCATCTTCAAGGGCATCATGGCCGAGCTTCCAGGATCTCGCTACTCGGCAGCGGTGCAAGGTAGCGCTGGCGCGGCGTGGGGCAATCTGCTAAGCGATACCGTGGGCCAGCTGGGACCTAGTGCCGACGAAATGAGCTTAGGCGTGCGGCCCGTGGGCGAGTTCGCAAGCGGCGGCATAATCCCCGGCGCGTATGGCAGCCCCCAGCTCGCAATCATGCACGGCGGCGAAGTTGTGCCCGGCCTTAACGGCGAATACATGGGCGCGGCACAGGCGGCATATGGCGGCGGTGGTGGCGGAGTCAATAACGTGTTCAACTTCCACGGCATTGGCACGCATGATGAAGTCGAAGCAATCGTGATTCGCGCCTTCAATATGAGCGCGCGCAGCCCATCGGCGGCAACTACCCCATGAATTACATAGACAGCCCCAAAGCCTATGATGTCGTCAAGATTGCTGGCCAGACGCTGCCTGGTGAAGTCAGCTTCGGCGAAGTCAAGCGCGAGCTAAGCAAGAAGCACAAGCGCGGCAGTGGCAACGATGGCGCAGAGCCCACCTATGGCGGGCTCAAGCCTACGTCGCTGACCATCAAATGCGTCCTGCACACCGCCGAAGATGAGGAAGCGTGGATCAAGATCGCTCCCCTCATGATGTCAATCACGCATCCAGAGCGGCGCAACCAAGTTGCGATTGAACATCCGCAGTTTGCGCGCATGGGTATTACGCGCTGCGCAGTTCATGCTATCAGCGAGAATCAACCCAAGGGCAAGCCGCTGGAAGTTTCGATCTCGATTGACTCGGTGGCGGTGAAGACCGGCGCAACGCACAAGCCAAAGCAGACCATCACGGGCGGCAGTCTGCCATTTACGCTGCCATCGGCTGCGGCTGTGCTCTCTCGCGTGCTGACGGCGCTGCAGGATTACCGGCTAGATAACGGAATCCCAATCTACATCAGCCGCGCCCTTTCAGACTTTCCCGGCGCAGTGCAGGACAAGCAGATCAACAGCACGACCGCGACCTCATTTGCTGCCCTCAGCAAGATCGTGTTTGGTAACTGATGGCCGATGCAAGCGTAGGCAGCAGCGGAATCGTAAACGGTAGCCTGCTGATCAAGCGGCGCGGCAACTGGACGCTGTACGCAAACGACCTAGATGGCGACGATGCGCCAAGCGGCGTTGTGTCGTGCGAGTGGCTCGGGACGCAGCTACTAGGCCATGTGCTGCGCAGTGGCAAGGCAGACGGCGCGGTAGATGCGGTGATCACGGGCGGGCGCACTGAGCACAGCAAGCGCCTGTCAGCGGCCATGTACGACTACCAAGTACCAGTCTTTATGATCTTACAAGCCATTATTACCGAGCAAGGCGAGCAAGCCAGCAGCACGATCTCGGTCGACCTGCTAAAACGCACGCTGCCGCGCTACACCAAAGTCGCGGGCACCTTTGGCCAGCAGCTTGACCAGCTGGCCGATACGCTTGGCTGCGTGTGGCGAATCTTGCTCGACGGCTCGCTGTGGATCGGCGTCGATACCTTCGCAGCGGCTGCAGCGTTTGACCATGTGCTGTCGGCTGACTGGCGACCGGGCTCATCGCGGCTTCTCATCGAGCCCGACGCCGTGGGGCTGCTTCCTGGCCAAAGCTACAGCGGCCCGCAAGGCTACACGGGCGCGGCGCTCTCGGTGCGCGTTGGCGATATCAAGTACTGCATAGGCCCAGAGAAGACGACCGCGATTGCGTGGGCGCTCGATGCGCGCGCCGATGGCGAGTCCGGTATATCGCAGCCGCTGCGCGCCATCATCCGAGAGGAGACCGCGCAGAGTCGCTACCATAAGCCACACGCGGGCAAGGTGCTGCTGCAGCGGCCTGATGGGACGCTAGATGTGAAGCTAGATGACCCGGACTTTGCCGACCTCACGAGCGTGCAAGTGCGGGTTCCTGTGGCCGGTGCCAAGCTCACAGTACCGCGCGACGCTCGGTGCATCGTCGAGTTCGAGGACGGCAACCACAATCTTGCGGTGGTCACGTCGTATGCCGTCGGTAATGCGCAATACGCGGTCGCGCTGAAGGGCGGGCGCGTGGATGTCGGAACTATCAAATTCATCGCGGTAGCTAACGGCGTACTTACGGGAACCTACATCCCGCCGACTGGCATGGGCTCCCCGCGTCCCTTTGTGCTGGGTGATGTTATATCACTGGTCGGCAAGATTGCAGACGGCTCGCCTGATATCTCGCTGCCATCGGCCCCGACGTAGGCCCGTATACTTTCGACATGGACCAGGGGCTTGAAACCAGCACTTTCGCCGGACCTGGATACACGCCTGACCTCGACACGCTCGGCAATTCCTTGGATGACGATGAAACTATAATCCAAGACCTGCTACGCGGCATCACGGAGCAAGTAGGGGTTCTGTTTTGGGCAGTGCGCGCGACTCTGAATGTCTCGGCTGCGCTGCAAATGGGCATGACCGATGCTGATATCTCGTCGCTTGAATCGGCCATTCAGGAGCTGTACGCGGACGATCCGCGCTATGAGTCCACAACCACAAAGGCTGCGCTATCCGGCGGCAAGCTAACTATCCAGCTGTCAGCCGTCACGATTCGCGGCCAGCGCATAACGCTCAAGATTAGCGACGATGGCACAGGCTTGGAATATGAAAGGCTCAACTAGTGGCGCTGCTCAGTGACTTGATAACCGCTGTGACGGAATCGCAGTACTGGACCCGGCTCACCGCTTGGTATGACGGCGCAAAGCCGCCGGTACCGTGGCGCGCTTGGTCATTGCGCAATCCGTTTCTGGCGGTGTCGCGGTTTGTCACTCAGGCGCTGTCAGAGCTGCGCGAGATCGTTGCCTACTCAATCTCTGGTATGTTTCTTGAATACGGCGAAGGCAAGGCGCTGGAGCTGTTTGCACGCTCGCAGTACCAGGTCACGCCGTCGGGATCGGTGTCCACTCGTGGCCGCTTTTTGATCACCGCGGCAGCTGGCGCACCGGCTCAGACTTTTACGCTCGGCCAAGTCACCGCAGGCACGCCGGGGGCATTCTCCGCGCTGTCTCAGCTGTACAGCAACGTCGAGACCGGCAACGTCGAGACCGGCGGTACGCTGATGCTTGATTTTGAGGCGCAGGTCGCAGGAGACGCTGCAAACCTGCCCGTTGGAGCGCCGCTTGATCTGAAGACAAGCTTTGCCGGGCTCACCATCACATGCCCAGCATCCGGCCCGGCCACGCGCATCGGCTCGGGTAACTCGTCGCTGCTATGGTACTCCAAGGACAGCGGCGTCACGGTACAGATCGTCAACAACGGCGCGAGCTTGCCGCTTATCGTCAACGCGAACCTGCTCAGCAAGGTCTGCACTGTCCAGCTAGAAACCAACGGCGGCGGCACAGCTATCAGCACAGCCGAGCAGGTACGCAAGGCGGTCAAGGCCGCGCTACCAATCGGCGCGCTGGCCATCGGCCAATTCGTCATCGAGTGCAAAAACGGCGGCGACGGCACCGGCACGGTCGCCATCACGACCAGCCCCGTGGCGCTCCAATTTGCAGGCACTTGGATTGACCGCGCCGGCGCACCACCACAGACAGAGACGCAGATCAAAGCCCTGTGCGCTACTCGGTGGGACACGCTTGGCGGTGACTCAGGCGATGGCGCACCCCCAAGCGATGCAAGCACTCAAAGCGCGCTGGAATACTGGGGCCGCAAGATCCCAGCTGGCTATGCAGCGTCACCGGTCGATAAGATCAAGGTCTACAGCAACTTGGACCCCGCTACGGGCCTGGTAAGCGGCGGCGTTGTCGCGGTCTACATCGCAGGCATAGCCGGGCCGCTGGGGGCTGCAGATGTGGCAGCCGTCGCCGCCAACTACGAGAAGCCGCAAAAGTACAGCTACGGCTGTAGGCTCGACGTGCGCAGCGCTGTGTTTTTCCCGGTCGCAGTCACTGGCACCATCTACGTGCGGCTATCGTCTGGGCGCTCTCGTGAGCAGATTCAGACCGCCGTGTCCGCCGCCATCTCGGCCTATCAGCGCACGATTGACATCGGCGAAGTGCCATACCCAACCGAGATCACCAGCCGCATGCACTCGGCGGATTTCGAGGCGATCCGCAATATCGACTTGCTGACGCCTGCGGCACCGCCTCCGATCACCTACAAAGACATCGCGGTGCTCGACATCTCTAGCATGCTGTATGTGTTCGTATGAGCGGACGCATCGCTAATCGCATGCTGCAGATCGTTCCGAGCTGGCTACGCGCGCCGCAGGGATGGTCGTTCTTTGGCTCGATGGTTGCCGAAATGGATTCGGTCGCCCAGGATGCGGCAGATGGCGCCAAAGCGTCGCTGATCATTTCGTGTGAGGAAGATGTTTTAGACCACCACGCGATCAACAGCAACGACCGCAAGTCCTCGGTCGAATCCTACGCCAAGCTGAGGAAATACCTGCTCACGCGCTGGGACCGCAAGAAAGAAGCGGGCACCGATGATGGTCTGCATTACCAGCTGGCGCGAATCGGCTACCCTGCGCATGAGCTGGTCTGCGAGCGTGACTTGCGAGAGCTGGGTTACGCGGGCGCGTTTGGCGGCAATGTCGGCTATGCGTTCCTGGTTATTCGCCCCCCGAACCGATGGAGCAATCCCGAGTCATGGGACGGCGGCGGCAGCTGGGGCGGCGGTGGGATGTGGGGCGCTTCCATCACTGCGGAAGGACTGGCCGAACTAAGCGACACGCTGCAGCGCTGGAAGCCAGCCGGGGTCACGTTTCGCTTTGTCATCTTCGATCTCGATGGCCTGACCACATGGGACGCGCTCGGGTTTCACGGCAGCTATCTAAGCGTGCCGCTGTTTGAGCCCTGGGAAGAACTTACCGGCGGGCCATTCGCCCCGTCGTACAACACGGACTATTTGACGCCTTGAGGGATGTAATGAAGCGAAGCACGATTTATGCCCTGATTCTCTGCGCTGTAGTTGCTGCTGCCTGCGGTGGCTCCGATGCCGACGCAGCGCTTGCCGACCAGCAGCAGTACTCAACCGCTGCCGCGACCGCAGAAACCATTAACGGCGTGGCCGATCCGCTTACATCGACCGCGCTGCTGGCCCGCGATGGAAAATTCATCACTGCCGACAGTAACGGTGCCGGAAGTTCGCCAGTGAATCCAGGCATTAAGGCCGCGTTTGATATGATTCGCGGGCTGCGGTGCGCCCTATTTGGCAATTGCGCAGGCGTCAACCAGCGCACGGTAAAGTCCCTGCATGTGGACGGCACAGGCGGAGTCATCACCACGGCTGCACCGGTCGGAACCATTAAGCTAGGGGCGGCCTACGGCGGAACCACACTTCCAACCACGACAAATGCGCACGGGCTACTTACCTCGGATTCTGGGCCTCTTGGGTACGGCAACTTCAGCTGGAACGGAGTTAGCTGGGGCTTTGTCGGTGGATTTAATGTTCATTCGGTTACGCAGTCAGCAACTGGCGTCATTGATGTGGAGTTCGGAACGGCGCCGGCCAACTATCTGAAGTGCGTAGGATCTGCAAATAGCACGTTTAACAGTGGCGCTCCTTATAATATCGAAGTGACACCAACTGGCATTACATCGGGGCGCTTGGTTGTGAGGTATCGCATTAAAGACGTGACCAACTCGGCAGCCAATACATCATTTATGACCCTGATGTTCTGCGGCGCCGGGGCTTAACATGGGCGACATTGCAACGCTAGAAAACCGCAAGCGGCCCACTGGCGGTCTGCCGGTAACGGGCGGCACTGGCATCGTTGTGCAGACGGGGCCTGCCACTACGGTGGCGCGCACGCTGGTCGCTGGCCCTGGCATTGACATCACAAACGCAGACGGCGTTGCGGGTAATCCCGTCATCGGACTGCTTGAACTTCCATCGGCACCGGTCGAACTGGCAAAGTTTGGCCAGCCGTTTACTAGCAGTTCATGGGCACCGGCTGAGTATATCGGTCGGTCCACGGCCTCATCGTCTACGCCAGACGCTGCAGCAGCTGGGGGGTTTGTCGAAAATGACGGCCCGAGCTATATCGATCTTTTCGAGATCAAGACGCAGTACACGCTTGGCTTTGACTACAACATCGAGATCTGGCAACTCGACGAGTTCGGAAACGCTACCCAAGCGCTTGATATGACCAGCGGGTTGCCGATTGTCGTAACCGTGCTATCCGGATCCACGGTTGGCCGCAACACTTCCGATGTCTATGAGCAACCTACCAACTACACGTTGCTCGTCCGCTCGGACGCAGCCGTAGGCTGGAATCCAGGCCAGGCGCAAGTTGTTGCGCGTCGGCGCACATCACTTTAGGAGATCACCATCATGGCAAGTACATCGTTTCTGACTCTCGGGGCTATGCGCGCTAAGCTCGACATGAGCGCAACCGTATCCAACACTGGCACTGGCCAGCCGCTGACCATGGTTAGCGACAACGGCGCTGGCGTCATCGTCGTACTTCCGTGCGCAAATGACACGGTCCCAGACTACGTAGGCGGAACCGCACCCTGTCAAAAGGCTGTCGCTGGAAGCATTCATCCTATCTATCCGGGCGCGCCCATTAGCTTGGGCGGCACCGTGGTTAAGGGCGACAAGCTCATGGTCAGCGGTGGGCAGTTTGTGAAAGCCACCAGCGGCAAGAAAGCGGTCTGTTGCGCTGCGTCCGATGGCGGCGCTGGGGACATCGTCCAGGCCGCGCCGATCCCCGTGGTGGCATAGCTTGGCGCGCCCGCTGTTACTCGCGCTGCTACTGGCTGCATGCGGTAACAGCGCGTCACCTCCCGAGCCACCCGCGCCGCAGGACTTGGCTGCCGCTGCCGACATGAGCGCGCCGCAGGATCTTACCAAAGACCCCGGCATTGCGCCGCAGTGTCGCAGCTGCAGCCAAAGCAACCCCGGCGCGTGCGGTGGCATTCCTTCCGTGTGCGGGTGCTACCCCGGCCCCGCTTGCTGCTGCAGGTAAAGAACCATGGAAACCGAACTAAGCCAGCTACTTGGCACGCTTGGCACCATCCCCGGCCTGCTGCTGATAGCGCTTTCGTGCGTGCTAATGGCCATGAAAGTCTATTCGCAGCGGCTTGCAACCAAGGCGCACGCGGAACACAGCGAGCGCATCTTGCGGGCCACGCCGGAGCAGCTGCAGCTTTTGAAGGATACACCACCACCACCCAGCCCCACGCCGTCAAAGCTGCTGACCCTACTGCTGCTGGCATCGCTGGGCAGCAACGGAGCATCCATCGCCTACTCGCGCCACGCGATCATCGTCGCGGACTCATGCGAGACAAAGACCGACAAGCCAAAAAGCTGCGTCCCGGCATGCAAAGCCCCGAGCGTCTGCAATAACGGCGCATGCGTGGGCGTTGGGGTGTCAGCCAGTGCCGGAAACAGCCTGCAGAGCGTCTATTGGGCAGGGGCTGACATCGGCGGCGGCGACAGCGGGCCGATCCTAATGTGGCGTCGCGAGCTCGATTATGATGACTAGGCAAAGCGACATCGCCGCGATCGTGGGGCTGTTTCTGCGCGTAGGCGCTGCCGTGGGCGTGTTTCTGCTGCTGGCCGCGCTGCTAATAGCCGATGCTGGCTGCGTAAAGCAGTGGGGGCCGCTGCATGAAGTGGCCGAGCGCGTGATCTCTAGCTGTAGTGGGCGGAAGTGCGCGCCTGGGACCGCGCAGGCTAAGTGCCTGGCTGACATGCGCGAAAACGCACAGGCGCTGCGGGATGTGGTGCCGCCTAGCTGTTCCATGTGGAACGCTTCCATTTCCTCTTTTTCCGCCTCAAATGAGGGAGCAAAACAGGAAATGAAGGCCGCGCCATGACCGAGAGCGTCAAATCCGCCGCCCTGGCTGGTGTCGAGCTGCTGACCGCGGGCATTGAGTGGCTGACAGCCGCGGTTAAGCTAAAGCAGGCTAAGGCCGAAGCTGACCGGCTGCGCCTTATCGATAAAATCAACGCGGCACTTGAGCCGTCAAAGGATTGAACCATGCGAACTATTAGAGGATTTCTAACGATTCGAGGCGCGATGTTGGCGCTGGCTATGATGCTGATACCGGTCTGCTACGGAGCCTGCGCCTCAGTGCAAACTGGAGGGTGGGCCGCGGACCCGATACCCAAGATGTCGCTATCCGTGATGGCAGCCAAGGTCTGCACTGCGCCCGCGGTCATCGACCCAAGCCCCAACGTCAACAAAATGAACGGCTGGACCTCGCTTGGCCCAGCTGGCGCCGACATGCCCAGCTGTGGCCGGCAAGCCACCCCCTACTACTGCAGCAGCGCCTCGGGCTGTGGCGAGTTCACCTACGGCACTCGCTTTGTAGGCGGTGGCCGTGAGCCGCGGCATGTGTTTTTCGACCTGCTGGCCGGAACCGTGAAGGCATGCCTGCAGCCGGCGCAGCGCTTTGGCGTGGGTGGTCTGGAATGCCAGCGCAAGATCTATAGCGCGGCCAACGGGCCGATCCGGGTTGTGCTTGAAAGCGTGCTTGCGGGTGCGGACAGCAGCACGGAACTGAGCGCGTCGATAAGCGCAGAGCCGGGCTCACCTGTTGCCATTGGCCAGATTGGCCCAGTGGAGCCGCGCTAGTGCTGACAGTCACCGCCCTGCAAGAGATCCCAGCGCCGCCCGGCACGGCCACGGTTAAGATAGATGTGGAGATTGACCCGCCCGATGATGACGACGATCCCGACGACGAGGTCGCAAACGAGTCAGACCCGGTCGACGACGCGCTTTCCGGTGCTGGGCGGGTCGCTGGCGGTCTTGTTGCCGGGGTCGGCAAAATGATCGCAGGCGTCGCGCGGGCCGTTTCGCCGGATGACGACGACTAGTGCGATCATGTCGGTGGATTCACCGAATTGATTTCAGCGACGGAAGCGCACTTTTTATCGCCAAGTTGTAAAATAGTTCTTTACAGCTGGTGATGATTTAGGCAGACTTCATCTTGCTCAAGGGCGCCTCCTTTCGCTTCTTGTGCTTGTCCGGTGTGCTCCTGGCTTGGTCGCCGCTAACCCGCTCTAGTCCTCCGCTAGAGCGGGTTTTTTATTTCACGGTCCTTAGATCGGAAGTATGCCTTGTGATACCAGCGCTACCTGCCGTCTGCACCATCTCTCACAAAGCTCGATTGAAATTGCGCGACGGCCAAGTTGTCGGGCTGCGTTTGCAGTAGAGCCAGACCCGCCAAACGCATCGAGCACCACCGCGCCCGGCTTGCTAGATGCCGATATGATGTGCCGAAGCATGGGCGCGGGCTTTTCGCAGACGTGCTTACCGGGGTAGTTGCCGACCGTTTCAAAATCCCACACGTCGGTGTATGGCACTTTAGCGCTAACAGAAAACGGACGGCGTAGCTCGTCGTACTCTTTGCGCAGCTCGTCGTACTCTTTGCGCAGAAAGTCGCCTCCACTGGACTCGTTAAACAATCGCTGCATGGTCCGATGTAGTCGATGGTCGTGATCTTGGTGCCCATGATGCTCTCCTGACTTTTGTCTCGATAGAACTACGCCACTGATTCAGTCTTGATTGTCACGGTCGCCAGCGTGATTGCGTCTGCCGGGTTGTCTCCGCAATCCGCTACGCGCTTGACCTGCAGCCCAAACGAATCAGCGTGATGGACTAGCATCAGGGATGCAGGCCACTTTTGTGCAATCCGGTGCAGAGCCTTGATTGCATCTAATTCGTCGTCAGTGAAGCGCTCAACAATCTGACAGCACGCCGCTTGGCCATGAGCATCAGTGCGCTTGTCTGGGGCAATGCTAAGCCACCACTCACCCGGCGTTGGCGTCTCTTTGGTCCAGGTGCTCATTTTGGGGCCTCGGGCAGTGGCATCCAGTGGGTCACGTCTTTGTTGCCATAAACGCGCAAGTACTCATCAGACCATGGGTATGCGGCATCCTCGTCGTCTGTGTAGTTTAGTACTGCCTCTTGTCTCGCTCCTGGTCGCTCGAGGCTCCGCTAACCCGCTCTAGTTCACGCTAGGGCGGGTTTTTTATTGCCTGGACTACTCGTATGCCCGCGTATGCACTTGGGTGCCTGCCTGGGCCTTCACTTCTCGTGGCGCTCCAAAAAACCAAGTGAACGCCTGCTCTGGGGTACCATTTGCAGAATGATACGCGCGCCAGCTTGGACTATGCCCGTGCGGTCTGGATATCACCAGCGATCCGCGACTGGTTTTGAGGTCAGCTCCCCAGCCATAAAAGGTCAAGCGGTGCCCAAAAAACGACATAGGCGTGAGTTCTTTTCGTGGCTTGCTCCAGATCCATTCTAGGCATCGTCTCAAGATGCTGCGTTTGTCGGTGTACCAATTTTCTCCGTTGTGCTCAATCGTGGTCATGGGATTTCCTCTTTATACAGGACGCCGTACGGCGTCAGATTGATCGAAAAATCAGCTATGGCAAGTCACTATCCTGCTGCTGCGATGATGATCTCTCTGTCTTGGTTCCATTTCATTTCCATCCCACCAGCGCCCCTTTCTTAACGATGCCGCCTATGGCAGCCAGCTTGCGCAGTGACACACGGTAGCTTTTTTCGCCAGTCCAATTAGCAAGAGGCAGCAGCTTGGCTATGACCTCGCGCGCCTTTGCCTCTGTGAGCTTGTCGCCTCCTATGCAAAAGCCTGTAGCAAGGTGGGTGATTGAGTAAAGGCCGCTGTCGCGCTCTGCTATGGCCAGCCCGCTCTCAATAAGCAGGCACCGAGCGCGTACTTGCGTGCGACGCTTGGCATCCGATGGTGCGATTGACACCCAGCAATACGCATGCGCGCTCACGGCGTCACCTTCCCACGCGGACAATCCCCAAAGTACGGACTTCCCCGCTCGCCGTTTTCGTTTGCGTCGATGTCGGTATCCTCGCGCGGACACTGCCCGTTACCACGGACCGCGCTGTGCTCATCTACGGCAAGCACGCTTCCGCAGTTGTGGCAGCGTCCGCAGGTGCATGATGGGGCGGTCATTTTGCGCGGCTCCGGTTGTTATTGCATGCCCCTGCTTTGTTGGCTGGCGCCTTAGCCTTTGGCTGCGTCCGCCGCAGAAACTCCCGCAGCATCTTGCACTCGGCCAGGCACTTGGTAAATCCAAGCCCCACATTGTCTAGCAGCGCAGCCAGGGCCGCGCGTTCGGATTTGTTCATGGCGTCACCGTTGCGGCAAGCTCGCGTAGCTTGTCAGCATAGGCCGCGTTCCATGCCGTAAGATCGTCCCCTGTGTAGGTAGCTAGCGCATCCTCATTGATGGCGTCGGCCTCACGTAGAGACTTGCAGCGCATCAACCGGCCCGCAAGCGTCGGCGGCTGGTCTTCGGCGGCTGGTGCTGGTTTCGGCGCTGCCTTTGTCTGTGTGGGCACGAGCTGGTAGATGATGGGGTTCTTGCGGCGTGGCATCTTGATTGCCACAGACAAGCCCTTGGTCATCTCGGGTGACCCGAGTACGCGGATGCCTCCCTTTACTTCCTTGCCAAACGGTACGGACTTGTCGTGATGGATCGTGATTAGTCGCCCGACCCACTTCTTGGGGTCGACCTCAGACAGAGCAGCAGCTGTAAGCGCAGAATTTGTCCGGTTCCAAACTATCTCTCCGGGCTTTTCCTTGTGCTTGCCGCCGTCCTTGTACAGAAGGATCACCTTCTCTTTTTTTGTTCCGTCGTCCTGTTCAAGTTCAACCTGTCCGCAAACCTCCACGATGCGGATGGTCTGCGGCTGCAGAAGCGTTACGCCTTTCAGGAATCTGGTAGGATACATCTCTTCAAAGTGTCCCATGGTCATTGCTCCGTTGTTGTGATCTGCCACTCGTCGTCGTCATCCATCAGCACATACCGGGGCGCACTAAGCAAGCGCACTCCCTCATAGCGCCCCGGCCAGTGATTGCGCGCCGTGCAGTCTGCGAGCTGTCCTAGCAGACGCTTTACATCCTCATGCGCAGCCTGTCGTGATTCCTGGCATGGCTCAAACACCGCCACATCATACGGAGGCTCTGACTCCACGACCAGCCACAGACAAGGCACCTCATCTATACCACACCCAAGCGATGCCGCAACCCCCATCGAATAAAATATATGCTGATGGAAATATCCATACTTCCAGGCCATTGCGGCAAATTGGCGCTCGTCCGTTGATCGCGAACTCTTGAGATCTAGCAAAAGCCGGTCTTTGCGCAGCCAGTCGAGTCGGGCCTTGCACTGTAGGCCGGTATCCGGGTCTTGCCATGTGATCGGGATTTCGGCGCGTCCGCTTCCAGGCGCAAGATACGAAGCGGCTTTGGTTAGAATCGACGCAGCACAACCGGCGGCGCGTTTGGCGTCGTCTTCATCTATGATACACAGACCCCGCGCGTGCGCATCTACCTGAAACGCTTCCCATGCCTTGCGAGAGCCTTCACCTTTGTTCTTTGGCAGCGCGTAGGTCGTAAACCTGTCTGCATATGTACCGGGCTCAAAAACCAGCGTATGCACTGCGCTGCCGATTGTGCGCGCTTGCGTCTGCGTGCTTGCATTGGCTAGCGCATGTTTGTAGTGCATAGGGCTCTTGCGCATGTGCTGCAGCAATGACCAGCGGACTGCTGGGTGCGCGTTGTATTCGAATGGGGAAATCTCGCCTCTCACTTGGTCTGCTCCTTACGCGCCTTAAGCCGCGCCTGTTTCTGCTCATACGTGCGCGACATGCACGGCTGACAGCCCGTGCGATCCTGCACTGGCGGCACCTTGCGGCATGTCACACAAAGCCCGTCTAGCTTAGCATTATCTCTGCGCGCTCGGTTGTATTTCGACCGTTCCGATGCGCATTTTTCGCACTGCGTCGATTGCTCGCGCGCTGGCACCTGCTGGCATGTTGTGCATAGTCCAGCAGCTAATGCAGCAGCATGGCGACCGCGCACGTCAGCTTTGAATTTAGCTCGGCATCCGTCGCAGGTATCAACGCCATCGGGCGGACGCTCGCGCTTGCATGTGATGCACCGGCCCCGCGATTTAGCCAGCGCGCGTTGCTCGGCTTTGTATGCGCGCACTTGCTCGTTAGTTGGTCGCGACATCTGCAACCTCATCTTCAATCGCAACCACGGCGTGATATGCAACTCCGGCCCACGTCAGTAGAGCGAGCGCGATCATGATTACGCTAGACCGCCAGCTGTAGCGGTAGTTCGCTGCATGCAAGCAGCGTTGACGCATTGCTATTCGCATAATGAAGCTCGATTCATCCTGCGTATTTCTTGGTTCCGCAACCATGGCACGTCGTACACAGCGGCAAAACCGGCGGCACCACATGATCGGCGATATCGTCAGGCCGATCGCCAATGCGCACAAAGACCACCGGGCCAGTCTCGGATATCAATCCCATTCGTATCGGTGGATCTATGCGTTGTTGCGGCTTAGTCTCCGCCTCTTCCCATTCCTGCAGCGTGCGCCTTAGGCTGTCACGCTCGTCGCTCACGGATGCAAGCGCGGCGCGGACGTCGACCAGTTCTTTGTGCAATGTTGATCGGTCTGCTGCTAGCATCTCATTATGCAGCAAATACTCGCCGCACTGCGCGTTACTCTTAACCAGCGCGTCAACATTGGCAGCTAAGGCGCGTGTCAGATCGTCGTTTGTCTGCTCAAGGCACGCCGCAATGTCTTTTGCCTGAGTGCATTCTTCGCGCAGCCGAACAACTAGCGCGGCTGCTTCGTTGTATTCCTCTTTGGTCATTGGCTAGTCTCCATCTGCCGCTGAACGCGAGCCTTAAAGTGTCGGTTGATACTGTCCGCAGTCGGAAGCATCGCCAAGTTGTGCCGCCAGTATCGCGCAGCCTTAGATGCCGTCAGCGGTGACAAACCGTACTGAATAGCAAACAGCTGCTTGTCTGAAATGCCGACAACATCGCAAATCACGCCGTAGGTCGTTGTCGGATTGCGCAGCATCCCGCGCACCTTGTGAACTTGTCGAGCGGTCATCGCGCACCTCTCATGCAAAGCATGGTCGCCCCAAACCGCCCTGGAAACATGGACTGTCGCACGCCTTCGGATACCGCGCAGCCGAGCGCGTAGGTGGATTTGCAAACATACACTTTCAGCGCGGCGATGAATATATCCATCTGGCGGTTGTGTTCGCAACGCGCTGCATTGCACAAATCCCAAGCCTTGTCATAGAAAGCCCTTGCGGTCTTCAGCGCAGGATAAAGACCAGTGCGGTCAGTCTTATTTACTACGGCAGACGTAAAGGCGGCATCTGCAGCAGCATGGGCCGCGTATGCCGCTTCTCGATCACAGGTAAACGACCGACACATGGTGCATTTAGTAGCCAAGGCGAGCCTCCTTCGCGGCATCCATGGCCGCATCATTGTAGCCGTCCATATAGTCAGGGATATACTCAGCAGGCACGCGCGGTGGCGTCCACCGAGATAGCCCCGGTCCTTGCGCGTCACACTCGCGCTCTGCTGCCAGCCATGCAGCGCGGGCTAGAGTCTCTTGCGTCTCCGCGTCGGACTCCCAATACTCATCGTCAGTCAACGACTCTAGCGCATCGCCAAGCGCGGTGTACGCATCGAGTAGCACGGCGCGCTGACACTCGCGGTTAGGGCACCCGCAGTAAACCAAGCGCGTCTCGACGATGCGAAGTGTCTTGCCAGAAGTAGAGGTGATTTTGATGTGTGCCATGGGTAGATTTATGCCACGGCTAGAGTTACGTGTCCAGATAAATCGACAGGCAGTGCAGATTATTTTGCGGCCCGTCGCAGAAGCGTGTTTATGTAGTGCGGCGATACCTTGACAGCGAGCTTGCTCTTGATTGCAGCGGAGATCATGCGCGCGGTTAGCCCGACGCCGCGCAGGGCAGTTGCCATCTCTAGCACAGCCGCTGACTTTTCAAGGCGTTCATTGCGGCCCAGCGCGATCTCCTCGGCTCGTGCCACATCGCGCACGCGGTCAGCGCTGACTGATTCGCCCTTGGCCGCAAGCGTGGCCACTGTTAGAGCGATGTTGCGGGTCTTCTTCAGGGCACTAATGATCCGATTGCGCAGCCGGGGCGCTAGCTCTAGCCGTGGCCGTCCACGCTTGCCAGCTGGGTGCGGAATCGAGATCACGCTTGACACCTTGAGCTTGCTGCGGTTAAGCGCGATCCCTTCCTCTGCTGCTATCTTGCGGACCGCCTTATTCGTCACGATGTCGCCCTTTGCAGCTACGGCGATCACGGTTTGCGACACGTTTCCGGTCTTTTCCAAGGCCGAGCGGATGCGCTGCTTGGTGCGCGCGGATAGTTCCACCACTGGCCGTCCGCCCTTATGGCGGGCTGCTTTGGTCATGGGTCAAATCCTTTCATCAGTTGCTGTAGGTGGTCGATAAGTGACTGCACAGATGCGCGGTTGTAAAAAATCAATCCGATGGGCGCTGATTTGTCCTCGGATGAATGCAGAAACGGGACTGTTAGCGAGGTCAGAATCATCGCAGAACACTGCAGTTCTTTATTGTGGCGGACCGTCATCATGACGCGGCCCCGTCCAAACTCAGCGGTCGCGCCTTCATCGCCGCACATGATGCCGCTGGCCTCGACGATGGGGATGTCTGCAAGTGCCGGCGGCGGGGCGTTGCGCTTTTGCATCGCCGCCTTTATCAGTTCCAACCGGTTGGCCTTGACTGTTGCGCTTTTCGCATCGTCAATCTTTGTGGTTGTCGGCACCAAGTCAATCAGCATCTCGCTGTAAAACGACCGCCCACGCGGCTTGTATGTGCCATCCTGTTGCTGTTTGAGCTGGCGCGCGGCCTTGCGCACGGTCGAGGGCGTTACGTGCAAACGGGCAGCGATCTGATAACTGCTCAACCCTTCGCAGATTAGCCGCACCATCTGGGCGCGCTTGTCATTGCTTATCATTACGTCTCTCGCTTTCCATAAAACCAGCGCACCCACTCGATAAACAGCCAGCCCGCTATTAGCAGCGCTATCAGCAACAGCAGCACAATCAAAATCACAAGCGCAGTCATCTCGCCTTACCTCTTAGCAGGTGTTGCCGCTGGTCAGCCCCATCAAGCACCAGCAGATCCATGGGGGCACCCTTGCGGTCTGCACATAGTCGCGAATAAATACGCGGGCCTATGTCGGGGTGTTTGCGCATTTGTATGGCGTCTAGGTTGCAATCCCATACCAGCCGACCCGAGTAGCTATTTAGCAGAGACAGCAGTAGATTAGCAAGCACAGAACTTCCGCCCTCTTGCGATTTATCCGCACGCTGCGATCCAAGATCCGAAAGGAATAGCACCTTGTAACGTCGCACCGTCGCAAGCCATGACTCTGCAACCTCGGGGACACCAGCTAGGCCGCTGTGCAGATTCTTGGCTTGGCGTATCAGCTCGCCTTGCTCGATCCAATGGCAGCTAGCCCCGTCATGAAGCCAGGCAAAGTAAAGCGATAGGGAAAGCATCGTCTTGGCTGTGCCCGTGTTGCCGATAAGTGACACATGCTGCGGGCCGTCTGCCGATGCCAGCCGGATCGCCTTCCACCGCGCGAGCACCTGCCGCAGATTGGCCACGCCCGCAGCGCCAAGCGTTGCAGCATCGCGGGCCGGATTCACCCGCTCGAATAGCCACTGGCCGATCGGCTCTGTCTGCTTTGGCCCGTACCCGCATAGCGCCAGCTCATTAGCCAGCCGCACGCGCTCGGAGCGGTAGCGCGCAAGCGGACACGGTGACGCGCTGAGATCGCGCTCATGCCACCCATGCCGACACCGTTCGCCGGGCTTGACGGCTGGGCATGTTTCGGGGGCGTCTGGTAAGGCCTGGACGCGAGACAGTAGGCCGTGAAAGTCAGCGTCCATGCGCCTGCTCTCTGCGCGGCCCAGCCCATGGCGAAGTGGCCAGCAGGGAAACCACGGCGATAAATCCAGACTCAGCCCGTGATGCCACATCGCCAATGGCTAACCGGTCAGTTATAAAATCGTAGTCCATAGCTTACCTTGTGGGCTGAATGTGATACGCCAGCCATGCGCGAAATGCCCTAACTGCGCGGCGCAAAGGATGGCGGGCCTGTTGCTGCTCAGCTGCTGTGATGCGGCGGTCAAGTTCAGTCAAGACCGCGTCAATATCGCGACTGACACCGCGCGCAATAAACGGCAGCCCGGAACTATCTAGCAATCCCCACTGGCCAAACAGTTCAAAAACGGTGTCCGCCTTCGGACATCCAAGCGCCTCCGACCGCGCATGCAATAGCGTGCGGTAGTCGCATTCTTCGTGAAACGTCATCTGCTATCCTCCTAACTGCAGCTGCGTAGCCTTAGCCCGCATAAGCCCCCCAGACCATGCGCGCCTCTCGTTTCGTAAGGCGCTTCGGGCTCGTGTCCTGCGTATGCAGCGACTCATACAGCGCGGCCCGCTTCCTCGCCCCCCATCGTCATCCCCACCAAGCTGCGCGGGGTCATTTTGAGAACGCCCCCGCTAAAACTAAATCAGCACGATCCACGCTTGGGCGCTCTAATGTCCAATCGGTCAGATGCGCAATGCGGTCAAAGACTTCGTTAGCCTTGTCTGCCTTCATCCCATCGCTTATGGCCAGTCCACTGGCTACATGGGTGAGCACATAGCGGCCCTCGTGATGCTCTGCAATGGCTAACCCGTAAGCCGTGCGGAGACTCCTAACGCGCTCCTGCTGGCGAGTGGAGGCAGATCCACCTGGCCGAGTAATCCATACAAACAAACCGCCTTCAATTCCAGGCATCACACCTTGCTCCGTTTCTGTGGTCATTTCGTGCTCCTTGCGTTTTGAGTGGCCGAAAAGCTGGTCTAGCAGGCTGTCTGTCATCCCGTCCTCACCTGCAGCTTAGTCAGCTGCGACAAAATATCCCCCTCTTGCACCGCTGGCTGCAGCGACACCTTGCCAAGTGGCTTGCGTCCACCCTTGCGCCAGTTCTCAGCATCCATTAACACAGTGGCCAGTTTCGTAGAAACATATTTGTCTGCCCTGAAGTTGCGGTACTTTGGGTCCTTGCTCCAATCGAGTCCACCGGCGTTTATAAACTCGGCTAAGTTCGGAATCGCACACAGCTCGTAGTCAGCCGCGCAGTCCTGCCACTGGCTGCCAAGTGCGCGTTCCTCGGCTGGATGCAAGCCCGTGGGGCTTAGCAGTACCTTGGCCGGTGCGAGCACTGGACACGCCGCGACCAGATCCCGCCACGCCTTCGCTAAGCCCTCAAACGGCATGGATGCGCTAAGCGTTGGCACCTTGGCCGCTGGCATGGCCGTAGATGCGCCTGGGTTGTACTCAGAAGCGGCCATCCAGTCTAGCCAGTCTGCTGGCATGGGTTCGGGCATTTGATGGCTCACAGCGCGCAACGGGGCGCGAATTGGCAAGGCGAGCTGCTTTGATGGCTCGCATGGTGGCAAGGCAAAAAGATTAGAGAGATCCATAGTATATATATTGTCTTTATAGGTATTAGATAGCTCCGTATTAGTAGAGTCTTTTTCGGACTCCACCCCGACTCTTTTTCGGACCGGCTCAAAACTCACGCCACCGCTGCGCAGAGTCCGAAAAAGCGCATAGCCCTGTGACCGCGACAGCTGCTTACCGGCGCGCCCGACCAAGTGCTTTGGCAGCTCCCCGGCATCGCATCCGGTCAGCCGCCAGACCACCCAAGCGGCAAGGGCTGCAGGCTTAAAACCGCGCCAGACCTCGGGTGGCACAAAGACCGAGCGCGGGGACTTTGCAAGCGCAGACGTGGGCTGGTAAGTGACACATGACCGCTCGGGGTTTGCGATTGCCAGCAGCAGCCCGCGATCCTGCAAGGCTACCAACCCACGCCGGAGCACAGGCAGGGCCATTGGAACGCCAGCCGTGCGCATTGTGGCGCAGCTGGCGAAACACTCACCGCTGACACGCGCGAACCACAACACGCGGCAGAGGGCTGCTAGGGCTTCGGGCGATTTCGCGCATAGGGATAGTGCGATTTCGCGCGGCAGCCTTATGTAGTCGGCGGTGATCATGCTAAGCGGCCCACCAGCGGCCCATGACATTATGCAAAAAGCAGCCATCGACAGGGGAGATCATGTTAACCCGTGGCGGCAGCGTTTCAGCTCGCAAAGACCGGCCTGTTCCGCTTTTCGTGAATAGGTCTTCGCTCCAGCGCACTGCAAATGTTCCAATGGTGAAAGAGACAATCAAAAGACCCATCTGGCCGCCGTCCATAGCCTTCTGTAAATGCAGCGCTTGGTCATCGCTCAGTTCGGAGCGCGCAAGAGAGTTGCCAGCTACCGACTTAGCCTCAATGGCGATGTATGGCCACTGGCACTTACGACTGCCAAGCACGATCCAATCTGCACCGCTGGCCTTATGTGGCATGAACACCACGCCAGACCGTGTTTGCTTGCCGTAGTAGCTTGGGTTTTGCTTTGCCCAGTGCAAAAAGTAGCCCGCGTTTACGGCCTCGCGGAAGTGAATGTTTTCTAAGTACTTTTCTAGTGCCGCGCCGTTGCTGTGCGCTTTGCGTCCGCTGGCTCTGGTCATGGTTCTCCCTGTGTGTATTTGCTGGCCGTCAGTATGGCGCGGTAGTGCGCTGCTGCAGCTGCTGGATGCTTAGCGCGAACCGCTGCTAACTCCTTGCGCACGGGCTCGCGTGCTAGGCACTCCCCGCACCATGCGTCTTGCTCGCGCATTTCTGCTGCAGTGACCGGCTCTAGCGTGCCGTCGCCGCAGTCCTGATAGTCAGCTTTCCAGCATGGCCAATATTTCTTGTCATACTTTGGTGATAGCTCCCAGTCAGGCCGGATCTCTTGCTCGTGTACGCACACAAAATAGACGCACTTTTTGCGCAGCGTCTTGATCTGCTGGCGTATAGCGGCAAGAGTCATGCCGGTCTGTGCGACTTCTCGCAAAAGTGCTAATGCTGCGCCGTTTGACTTGGCGCGGGCTCCTGATTGGCGGGTCATGGCGTGGGCTCCTGCGGTATTGTCGCCGCCCCGAGCGCTTTCGGGTAGTAGCTAAGCGCTTGCTCGCACGCATCGCCGCCATTGTCGCTCGGGATGCCGACAATTAGCGTTTTGTTGCCGGGCATACGCAGGCACACCGCAATCAATGGGCGACCGATCGATAGGTTGCCAGTGCGCAGCTTAAACGTCTTGAGCATCTTTGTCGCGCTGTCTCGGACGGGGATGTAGGGGTTAGAAATCGGCGCACCAGTTCGGGGATGCTGCACAATCTCGCCATGGCGGCGGATATTGTCAGATGCGGTCATGTAGCTGGTAAAATAGTCGGCATACATCCCGATCTGCACTTCAGCAGCGGCTTGGTTAATCATACGAAGGTAGCTGCAGACTAGATCGCGCTGCGGTGGTGCTATTTCGCCCATAGTTTGAGATCCTTGTTAAATAGGCACAGGGTTTGTTGGTCAAAGGCACAGGATACCTTACTTGCGTTGTATGCCGCTGTGCTGCTGCAGTCAATCGGAAGCGAGGGAAGCTCGGATTCAATCTCGCGTACCATGTCAAAGTCGGCGCCGCCCTCGGTCATGTCGAATTGCTCAAATCTAGGATTGAAATTTAGGTTCATCGAGCCCCGCAGCAGCAGCCGGACGTTTCCAGCTTCGATCGTTGCGATCTTGCTGTGATTGACCACGAACCGCACCGAGTCTTTGCCGAAGATGGAAAGCCACTTATCGAGAAGCGGCTTGTTTTTGCCGCGTGCGCCGTGGTCAATTACCAGCACTGCCGACGCAATGCGCTTGTCCAGCATTAGGCGCTCGATGCACTGGATTTCATACTCCGCGACCGTCCAAGTCCACAGCGACAGCCGCACGGGCTCGGGCGTGAGCTGGTCGATACAATGCAGCACGGCATCAATCATACTCCACTGACCGCGCGTGATAGCGAATAGCCCGCCCATGCCGGCACGCACCGGACCGATGCACTCGGCAGCGGACTGGAAGCTTTGCACTGCGCGGGACCGACGTGCTGCGGGTGAAGATGTAGAGGCCATGGTCATTGCTCCGAAGTAAAGCGCAGCCGTGGGCGCTGCGCTGGTGGGTGGTTAGGACTTCTTGCGCTCTAACTACTAGACGCTCAGCGGCTGGTCAAACCACAAGTAGCCAGTGCCCATGGCATTGCCAGCGAAAACCTGCTTAACATTGCGCGGCATTGTTCCCCGATACAGCTGCCGCTTGCTCCACCCGTTGTGGATGCCGGGAAAGATGTATAGCTTTCCATCCTCCCCTTTGCCTATCCAGTTCATACCGGGGCCATCCCACAGCGGCTGCGGCTTCATTTCTAGCGCTTCTGCGATGTTCTTTGGCTTTTTCGTTTCGGTTGTCATGTTAGTTACCCCTTACGGATGGGTTAGCTGCGTCGAATGCGTCCAGTGCGGCGATGGCTGCGCTCTCGCGCTTGTGAGCCAGAGACCCCGGGAATGCGCCACGGCTGCAGTTAGCAAGGCGCGTGGTTAGTACTTCGCGCTGCTCAACCAAGCTCATGGGGATGGCAGCTTGTGCGGCTTCGATTGCGCTCGCCTCGGTGGCTGTCAGCGCAAACTTACCATTGAGCGCGTGGGTCATGGTTCGGCCAGACATCGTGCTCGGAGCCGACAGAGGAACAATGACAGCCCGAGTCGATTGCACGTCGCCAGCCAAGTTGATTTCAATCTTGGTGCGGCTGGTAACAGCGATCGTCAGTTGGCCCTTACTCGTCATGCGATTCACCTGCGTGGTCATTGTAATTTCCTTGGTTCGGGTTGGGACCAGTGCTGCGTCCATGTAAAGAGTTATAGTCCAAGCCGGGTTACGTGTCCAGTAAAATAACACGAATTATCAAAGAAAGTTACGCAGCGACGGGCGCGCAAGAAATTCAGAACCGTGCTAGACTCCGATCATGACGCCACCAAAGCCACCACCAAAGCCACCACTCACCAAAGAACAAGCCGCATGGGCTGTGCAATACTTGCCGCTTGCTCGGAGTCTTGCGCGTAAGCATAAGTTTGAGGACCAGACGGTATTTTACGAGGTTATCTGCAAGGCTGCGCGCAGCTACGACATCACAAAGAAAATCAGCTTTCAGGCGCTGCTTACGCGGAGCTGCGCCAATGCTGCGATCGATATATGGCGCAAGGGGCCGGATCGGCTTGTTGTCGGAGTCAAGCCCGAGTTGCTAGATGTAGCCGAGATTGCGGTCCCGGTCAACGATTGGACGCCACCGCCGGACGTGCCAGAGAAGAAGATCCGCGCTCCGGGAATGGGAAAGCGCAGTCTGCAGATGCGAGCTAAGGAGCAAGGCTATGCGCGGCCTCGTGGGCGTCCGCGTGTGCTTGATGATGCCACGGTGCTCAAGATTCTATTTGCGGGCCGGACATCGGCTGAGGCTATGCGGGCGCTGGGGGTTTCGCGCGAGACTATACGCAGGATATGCCAATTTAATCGCAAATTAATAAAGCAGCATGGGCCG
>ERZ724523.153-NODE-153-length-40320-cov-32.799578_pt1 | contig 40320 bp, 63 predicted proteins | sample MGYA00376056_ERZ724523 | MGnify/ENA primary metagenome ERZ724523 (study PRJEB28724, sample SAMN07190888) | wastewater metagenome | isolation source: influent of sewage treatment plant in Hong Hong | place: USA: Christiansburg, Virginia | collected 2016-03-01 ... | reverse complement strand
AGGACGGTTTTGAAGCCAATCAAGGGCGTACTGTTGCAGATTTTCAGTCATCATAGTCATCTCCTTTCGGTTACTACAGTTTTTAACTTGTCTCTCCAATCGTCTCTGCTAGGGTCTACCGTTTTATCCAAGAACCTCCGCAGTAGGTCAACCGCCTTTTCTTTTAGCTCAGTCCGAGACTCTGTTTTATGCTTTTCAGCATGGCAAGTTCTATGAACTGGCTGACAATTTTCGAGGGATTTAATAATGACGCAGGGCAACGCTCCGCCAACTTCCCTTGAAAACCATATTGGGATTTCGTGGTCATACTGGAAGCGGTCATCGGGTCGTTCTGGCTCATGGCAAATAGCGCATAGGTAGGCGTGTAGGATGAGCGATTGTAATTTAGTGTCTTGGTCAAACTCGAAGGGTTGGCGTTCCTGCGAATGTGACATGTTTTCAACTTCTCGGTTTACTAGGTTTCTCAGGCTCGGATGATGAAGGGTCAGGTATCGCTCTGGTATCATCGATCACTTTCAGTGCCTCCTGTAAAATCTGATGCTCTTGGAGCGTTCCCTTGTACTGCACACAGACTTGCGTTAGTACGTTGATTGCCTCTGGTTTTGTCATGAGATTGTCACTCCTTCCAACACTATTTTTGCTTCCTCTACGGATCGCAAATACTGAACAGTGGTTTTCTTGATAAAGCCAGCCACCTGTAGTTTTGCCCAATCTGCTTTTGAGATGCTTTCTGGACGATCTGGATATAACGCCTCAAAGGCATCGAGTATTTTGCCGACCTGTGCATCAGGGATGTTCATAATTATTTGTGCCATGTATCCTCCTTTAATCTACTATGCTGATGTGATACTTTCCCATGCCGTAGCCCCTCCGACTCGTAATTTATTGAGTGTTGTATCAAAGTAAAGTGCGCCTTTAACGTAGGTAGGAGCTGATGCGGTAGCCGCTTGAACAGGGAAGAATAACCCACCCTTACGGCTACTGTGTGCCGTCGTTATTGAGTTTCCACCAACGTAGAACGTACCATTCGTGTTACCGTTTGCATCAAGAAAAAGCATGTTCGCTTCGGTGTCAGACTCGACTCTAAAATCTGATGATGCGTCACCTGTTTCATTGACTACAAAAAGTCCTGCATTTGAGAGCCAAGAATAATTATTCGTTGCACCTGTAACAGCGTCAGCATAGAAGGCGTAGTTGTTGACGAGCGTTGAACCACCCGAGAGCGTGATGCCACCTGTTCGGAAGCCGTAAAAGGTCGTGTGTGCGCCTCCACCCGATGCTGTGGCTGAGAGCGTGATACCTGCTGAGGTAGTGACGTTGCCTGAGCCTGTTAGGAAAACTCCTGGGTTCATGCCGATTGCTTGCCCCAAAGCACCAGAACCCCCATGAGTTACCTGACCAAGCGCACCATAGAGAATGACGTTTGAGAGGTCGGTTGCTACGTTTGGCGTTGAAACCTGAAAGAGCAAACCTCGAGCGTTCGCACCTGCGGATGGCGTACTTGCTGGGGCATACGAGACAGATTGCCAGATGCCAGCATAGAGCGAGGATGTGTTGGTTGCGGTTGAGTTTACCCGAATATCTGCTGTGGTAGTTGGAGTTGTGCCTACACCCAAAGCCGCAGTAACATAGGCGTTTCCAGTAACGTGTAGTTTTTGAGTTGGATTGGTATTACCGATGCCAAAGTCACCACCATTGAAGTATGAGTCACCATCAGCAGTTAGGCTAACTCCAACCGTTGTTGTCGTACCCTCATACATATCAATGCGAGCCGCATAGTCGTTGATAGTGCTACCCTTGATAGCAATTACCCCGATAGCGTTTGTGCTTCTGAGCGACAGTGTGTTTGACCCCCAAGATAATGTTGGATTGTTGCCAGTTGTGATGTCGCCTACTCCAGTCAATGCTCCAGACACATTTGCAGAGCCATTGAAGTTTTGACCCCATATGGTACGAGTGGTAGTAAGCGTTGCCGCACTACCTGTAACCGAGCCTGTGATTGGATTAGTTACCTCAATATCTGTTGCCCACAACTTAGTCAGTCGTGCGCCTGTAGTACCAATCGTTTGACCGACTGTCTGATCGGTTAGTACTGCGCCTGAGAGCGACGTGAGGTAGCTTGATAGGTCTTGATCGCCCGAGTTCGTTCCTGTTAGTCCGAGATCAGTTTTCAGTGTTGCTAGGGTGTTGACCTCTGGTACGCCTGTGAGGGCTGTTTTACGGTAGATCAGTGAACCAGTGGCCATGTCTGCCATCTTTGCTAGAGTGACCGCACCAGTGGCTATAGTAAGCGCACCTGAGCCTGTAACATCTCCTGTATGCGTTGCATTTGTGACGAGTCCTGAGTACTGTGTATTAGTAGCGTTGTCACCTGAGTTTGTGTTGGAAGTGTTGCCGATGACAGTTAGATTGGCATCGGTGACATAGCGTTTATCAGTAGAGTCAGCTATATCAGCGGTAGTTAGTACCACGACTCCAGTAGCTCCATTCACTGAGTCAACTGCACCAGTGCCAGTATCAGTCGTTCGCATTGCGCTTAGTAGGGTGTCAAACTTTGCCATATTAAGAGTAGGTATATGCCTGAACAGTAGCTAAATCAGTAGCAGCGTTTATAAACTTATCGTTACCTCCAGCAGCGACTAAATCTCCCGTAGTAATAGTTTCACGTAAAACTCTCCATAAAGTAGAGGAAAGGGGAGTACCAAAATCAGCAAAGCAATAATATTTATATGTAGCATCGGAATAATTTATTACTTTTAATGGAACTAATTGAACCGCTTTAAACCTTCTGCCAGTAGATACATCACCTACTGCATTGTGTTCTTCTGAGTTAGTATTTTCAGGTCTGGTAGTTGAATCAAAACCATGTGGCATATTACCTTAAAAGGCTTTCCTGTTCTTTTACTATTTTATCTGTTTGTAACTGGAGATAGGCATAGCGAGAAACTCTCGTAACTAAACTCTCAGCCATAGCAGGTGTACCCATCTTGTTAATTAAATTGCGAACCATTGTTTTCAACTCATACGAGTCTTTGTATTCTTTGGTTTTAGCCCACTCTTTAATAATTTGTAAATCATCTTTATATTTACTTCTCTCAGAGTCATTATCGAGTCCGAGAACTTGCGATAGAGCCAACCCATCGTAATCAAAATTATCCATCTCCTTAACACTACTAGGAATAGATTGTGGGGAGCTAGAAGCTACTTCCTTGCCGTCTGAATCTACTTGTCGTATATCTGCCATATTACGCCTTTTTAACCTTGAATCTACTCACTTTAATCTTAGGTGGAGCAATCTTTTTAGAAGCTACTGTTTTAATTGTACTCTTTTTAGTTGTACCTCGTTTCATTTTGAATGAAGGTTTGGCAAACTTGGCTACCTGCATCTTGGGAGCAGCTTTAGCTTTTTTTGGTTTCTTAAATCCACCTTGTCCTTGATATTTAACTGCTGAATCAATTAAAGCGTCTAGTTTCTGTTGTAAATCACCCTTCTCTAGATCATCTAAGGTAGGGTCTTGCATCTGAGTTTGAATGTTGCCTGCTTGAACCAAAGCTAGATCCATCCATGTTTTGTAATCATCATTTAGTTTGGCGTTTTCCATCTTTTGAGTGGTCATTAGGGTATCGTAATCAATTTTAGGCATGGTCGTGACGTTACCATCTTTAGATCTCCGAAAGACTGTATCGCCAATTACATCTACATTTTTATCTGATTCTTTGAACTTTTGTTTGTCTACAGCGAGTGTGGCTTCTTCTGGAGTATCAAATGACTTTAACTGTTTACCAATCATGGTAGCGTACGTACCATCTTCTAACTGAGTAATTCCGTTACTAAGTGGATTGGCAGTAGAACCCGAATCTTTATAGATATTGGCAATACGAGCATCAGCAGTTTTCTGATCTATCTTGCCACTCAGTAAGTCCTTAGCGATTGTTTTTTCTGTAGTGAGATTTGATTCAGATTGCTTCTGATCGTAGTACGCATCGTTAGTTCGTTGAGCCTGAGCCTGTTCTGGACCAAACTGACTGATCTTAACTCCACCAAGTCTAGCAAGTGCCTGTCCTGGTGTCTGAGTTGCCCCATACATATTCTCTTTACCCTGTAGCGCAGAACCAACATCAATAGCACTATTTACTGGCGGTGGTGTGTATGCCCTAGCAACAAACTTAGCTTGATTGGCTAACTTCTCTTGATCGGTTAAAGTAGACGGACTCCACTTCGTTTCGTTAGGATCACTAATTGGTTTACCTCTGAAGTCACGATTTACTAATGTTTGAACAAGTGGTGAGACAAGTGGATCATTTACGTTCATAGCTATATTAGTCGCTACGTCTTTTTTAGTGTTTATATTGGGAGCAAAAGGGATCATTTTCGCTACGTTAGTCGTTTCATTGTTAGCATAAAACGGAGAAACATATCGAGCAGCGTTTATCTCTCCAATGGGAGTTTGCCATGTTAAAGGAATGTTCAATCCTGGGATCATTGGTGCTGCAAATCTCTCGGTTCTAGTTTTATAGTCCTCTGGTGTTTCTCCAGATGCTTTACTTGAAAGAACTGAGACTGCTTGTAAAGCTCCTAAGAAAGAAATCAGTCCGAGTGGATTATTGACTGCTGTGTTCTTAATTATTCTGATTAAATCACCTTGAAACTTGATAAATGGAGAACCGATTATGGGTGTTTTAGCCCAGGTATCATAGAACTTACCCACACTAGCATAATTCTGGAATCCATCAGCTACTTTTCTAGTAGCTTCTTCTAAAGAAAATCCTTTATCTAAGAGTGATTTGAGCGCAGCTACTTTATACGCATCATCTGTACCACCGTAGAAACTTTGGACTTTATTGCCTATTGTTTTGAGTGTTTTTAACTTACTTTGTGGTTGTTCTACCGATCTGGCGACTGAATCTATCGAGCTAAACTTACTCACAATATCAGTTCTAGTAATATCTGTGCCAACAATACCTTTGCGCATGAGGTAGTCGGAGAGTTGTTTGTATAATTCTGGATTTTTCTTTACATTAAATAAGTTTGCGTTCAAAGTCAGTGGATCTACCCCTGAACCCCAACCAAATATTTGATCTGAAATGATATTACCTACGTTCGTAGTTGGATTAAATACTGTTAGTAATTTCTTCTGAATCTGTCTTGGGGGAAGTCTATCCCACGCCCTGAAAACGTCGTATGTTTTTTGTAGTGCTTCATTGGCGTAAAAGAATCCCTTTAAGTCCTCAGCAGCACTATTTAAGACATATTTACCTGATAACGCACCATACGCTTTAGAATCAGATAATTTGGTAAATCCTGGTCTTTCAACATCAGCAATCAAGTTTGGCTGGCTTGCCAAGAAGTCTGTGTATCTCTTTATAGTTGCATTGGTTTCAGTCTGAGTTAGTGCTGTACCTAGTGCGTATACTGGATCATTGATTGAGTTATTTATCTTCCAATCGTCAAGTGCTTTTCTGGCTTTAGACGAACTGAGATCTATCTTTTTCCTTTGTTGTGCAAACTGATTTATTTCCTCTGGCATTTCAAAGGTAATGTACTTTCTTGGAGTGTATGTACCTAGATTCTTTCTGTAGGTTTGTTCACCTATGAAGCCATTGGCATAATTAACATCGTGAACGTAATCCAAACCTTTTCTGATGAGATTGTGAACGGCTAATTCTTCTGGTGTTAAATCTGATAACTTAACTTTTATTTTGCTTATCTTTGGATCTAGTACAGCATTTATTCTAGTTCTTGAGCTTGCTATAACTTTAGGATCTTTACCAAGACTAGCGTACAGACTTTCTGCTACATCACTTCCTCTTTGGACAGAAGTGGCTAATCCACCTCGCAATTCAGCAGATTGAGCAGCTCTCTCTGGTGACATTCCCAAACCTCTAAAGAAGTTCTGCATTGTTGAAGCTGCATTTCTTATGAGAGGATTTTCAGCTCCCAAACCCTTTTCTACAGCAGAGGTGAGTTTTGCTTGTCCAGATCTCAGTGATCTAGTATAGAGATTTGCTTGTCTAGTTCCTCCAGTCGGTGCTTCCGTTGTGTAACCTAGAGTGTCCTGAATAAAACTATCTAATCTTTGAGGTAGAGATGCTTTAACTTCTTCTCTTGAAGGTACTCCAGCTTCCTTAGCTCTGTTGTTACTCTTTACGACTTCTGGCTCAGTTAAAGGTTTAATTGGTGGAGCTTCTACCGTTGGAGAAGGTCTTACTCGTAGTTTTTTACCTGTAACAGTCTCTGCAAGTTGTTGCGTTAAGTTAGGTGTCTCTACCTTTGGTGCTGTGGCTTGGGTGTAGAGGTTGGCAAGCTTTGTAGCATCTAGTCCACCAGTTTCTCTTTGGTATGCCTTATATCCATCAGTTGCGCTCACATTAGAGGCATAATCATAATTTGGGTCTACTTTTTGAGCGACTGATTCAGCTCTATTTGTTACAGCTTTTATAAACTCCTCTGCACTCTTGTACTTTCTTGCTTCTGTCTGTAGAGCTTCGAGGGGTGTGGAGATGGCTTTTAACTCATACTTAAAAGTGTCTTCATTTCTTACTAGGTCAATTCCACTTCTTCGCAAATATTCTTTAGTCTTGAGCATCCTATCAGGATTAACAACCTCGCCATTTACTAAAGAATTGAGATCATTTTGTACTGTTTTTGGTATGCCTTTTATGACTTCGTTTTTACCTGTCTTGATATAAATGTTTCCTCCTGATGAAACTTTAACTTGTGGATCAATCGCTGGTGCTTCTCCTCCCACCTTTGCACTGAGGTCAATAAAACCATCAAGTTTCGTTCGTGTCATTCCTTTAGTTGGATCTGCTTTAGGAACAAGTACGCCATTTTGTTCTTCACTCAATGATTTATTCATTTGACTAAATAACTCAAGAAATCCTGGTGTTGGATCTTTAGGGTAATTTCTTTTACCTAGAACTACATTGGCAGCGGTAGACATATCAGTAGATGAATACTTACCCATCTTACGAGGTTGCTCAGATAAAACCTCAAGCTGACGCTTAACAGTCATTGGTGGTTTACTTCGATTACCACCAAGTCTTGATTTTCCCTTTACAGGAATTGCAGCACCAAATCCAAATCCTGCGCCACCTGCGATTAGATTCTCAGAGAGTGTTGGCATTCTACCCTCAAGTAGTGGAGTCGTAATAGAGTTTTCAGCTACATTACCTCCAGCCATTACAGTACCCGATACTAGCCTTCTACCAAGTGCAGAAGTAGAGTTTCCTACAATGTCATTCGTTACAGCATTCCAAAACGGTGAAGTCAATCTATTAACACCTGCGTAGGGAAGTGCTTGTGCAGCTCCTTCTCCAAATGCCTGTAATGGATTTTGACCTTGAAACCCAGCGAGTGCCGCATTTAATCCACCGCCAACTCCAGCTCCAGCCAACATTTGACCAGGTTCGCCAGCTCCAATCAGAGTTAAAGCAGTTTTAGCCGCTGAACCAGGTGCAGCATTTCTTAAATCTTGAGCTTTTTGAGCATCAACACGCATCATTTGAGGCACTTCATTTAAAAGACGTTGTTTAGCTTGTGGAGTTTTTGCCAGCCGAGAGGCGTTAATATTTGTTTGATTTTGTCGTGCGTAGAGTTGAGAGTCTGCTATTCCAAATGGTTTGTAGACTGCTTCACGCAATCCATAGCCAAGAGCCGAACCTAGTGGGGCGGTGTTGTTGTAGAAGGTTTGAGCAAATGCTTTTGGAGCATCAAGCGTAGCACGACCTATGCTCATGGCATTTTGCCGTTGGACTGCCGATGGTCCAAGATTTTGAGCTTGCATTCTTGCAACACTCATAGCATTAGAAGCAGGTGTAAGTATTTGTTTGACTCTATTTAGGACTTGCTCAAGTGGATTTGCCATACTACCTTTTTACCCCTTTTAGGGCTAGGTTGGCAACTTAGTACTGAGTCTGGGTGAGTTGATCCCACCAGTTCTTAGTAGTGGTAGGAGTGATAGCACCTGTCTGAGTAGTTGGAGTTGGTGTTTGGGTCTGTTGAGAAGCAGTAACAGGATTCAAATCAATGCTGTTGATTCCATTGGCTCCAGTCGTCGCAGCGGTGTTCGCTCCAGTCGTAGCAGCAGTTCCAAACTGTTTAACTTGCGCTCCAATTTGCTGAGAATATGATTGGCGTTGCAATTCTAGGTTCTGTTGGAATGTCCACGCCTGATTTTTAATGGCATCAGCTCGACTTCTCATATCTTGCAGGAGTTGAATCTTCTGGAAGGATTTATTTTGAGCAGCTTCACTTCTGTTAGCGTCAATTTGCTGTAGTTTACTCATAAAGTCTTGCTGTGCTGACATCATTTGAGTTTGTTTCCACTGATTTAATTGAGCGATAGCACCACCAAAACTTTCATTTAATTGTTGTGTTTGTTCAGCTAACGAACGGTAGGTTTGTTCTGCTGTGTCTCTGGCTTGACCACTGGCTTGCTGGAACTTAGTCGTTCCATACTCTCCAAGAGCCTTCGTAACATTACTTGCGCCACCAAATCGTTGTCTGCTACCCATCATTGATTCTTGTAGAGCCTGTCTCGCAGCACTAATAGCACTTTGGAGTCTACTTTCAGTATCAGTTTGTGCTGTACCAATTTGTCGTTCTCCTTGAGCTTTTTGTGTGTTGGCTAATTGGCTATTTAAATCGTAGGTTGAACTGATAGCTTGCTCGATCTGAGGTTGAAATCCTCTAATTGATTGTTCAGCCTTATTTAAATAATCCATAGCTGAACCATACGCTGAATCCACTTGTTGCATTTCTTGGTCATTAGAAGAAGGCTGTGGAGGATTCGGGTTCGATGGTGCAGGAGTAGTAGTACCACCGCCACCACTATTAGTAGGAGCAGGAGCTTTTGGTGTAGGCATTGGCCCTGTGTAGGGTAGAGCTGGATTTCCAGCTGGAGCATAGTAGACAGGAGTATTTGACACTGGTTGAATAGATGGTGTAGTTGTATTTGCTCCAGCTACACGACCTGTCAAGGTAGCAGATCCGCCAGTTGGATAATCATTACCCCATGTACCTAGTTTGAAAAAACTATTTAATAAATCTGCCATACATTTCCTTGTACTTACTTATAATGTAAACATATTTAGGTTTGCAAATATACTAATTTTATTTGTTATCCTTAATTAACTGTTTAATATCTGTTTTAATTTCTGCAATGTCTGCTCGCATAGGAGTTAGCTGTTCCACGAGTACATCTTGTCTGACCGATGTTTCTTCTATGGCACTGATTCGGTCAGTGTTGGATACAGTAAGAAAATGATCGCTGTTAAGAGTAGAACCAACAGCAAACGCAGTGCCAACGATAGATACGAGAATCGCACCACCAACAATGGCCAACGCTTTCCAGGCCGTAATTTGATAGGCCTGTTCATTAGCTGTAACAGATATTTGATTTTTTCTTTCAATTCTTGGTAGGGTCATAGGTTTAATACACTTTGCTATTTAGCAGACTCTTAATTATTGTGCTAACTTGATACGATACTGTGATTTTGACGGCACATATCGAGACTTCTTAGCTTTTTTTATATTCTGTTACTGTGTTCCACTTACTAAATAGGTTAGCCAGCGCACCATAGAGAGCTACGAGAGCCACCATTCCTGCTTGTTTTAGTTCAACACCGTTGGCAAGCTGAAGAAAAAACACAGCCAACATCGGAGCGGTAAACTTCAATAGGTTCATGCCCCACGCTTGCAGGTCATCTCGGGTCAGTTGTTTGCGTTTTGATGTCATAATGTCCTTCAAGTGGGGCGTTTATTTACCCCATTTCCGTCATTTTATCTACTAAACTCTCGGTACGACCTTGCGCCATACGTTTTGGTACTAATAGTCAAACCTGTCCACGGATCATTTTGCTTTTGCCCACCTACAAACAGTCGGAAGTGCATTGGTGCGCCAATTTCAGGAGCTGTACCCTCAACGATGAGAGGAAGTTTTTTACCGTAGATAATCCACGAAGCAAGTATGTTGTTGTAGTTTCTCGTGCCCACATATTTGATTCCGTAGATTGAAGCCACGACTGACCAGATAATCAGACATTTGTAGCCCTGACGATTTTTCGCGTAGCCATTGCGTCTTATGAGTTCCTCATTGAGTGTCTTTGGGGTGAACTTTTTAGCGGAGAGATAATTGCCCAACATGCACGCAGAGACGAGGGCACATCCATCAGAGCCGATGGTAATTCTTGAAGCTACAGGAGCAGTACCAAGTGGGATACTTCTCCACTGTGCTGATCGTTGTGAAAGTGGTGTGATTGTCATAGAGTTCCTTTACTAGTACATCCCTTTACCTAGTGCATACATGGTTCTGATTTGTTGAGCGGTGAGAGCGGTGGAGGAGATGTGGACTTCTTCAATTTTCCCGTTTAAATAACGTCCTAATTCACCCGAGCTTGGAGTGTAATAACCAAAATTACCGATATTTAGGGCTTTTGAATTATCATTGGGATTAGTTGTCTCGTTTACCGTTCCAATCTCATTACCATTTAAGTACAATTTTATTGTTGAGCCGTTATATACACCACATAGATGTAACCACACACCAGTATCAAGGGTGCGTGTAACTGTAAGTGTTGCTGATCCTGACGATCCGTGAATAACGCCTATTTTTTGCGTACCGCCATCGTTATGTAAGCGCATTTCATAGCCAGTATTTAATGTTCCACTATTTAGTACGTCATATTTTCCTAATATACTCATAAACGCATTAGTGCCAGGGAGTGCATCAATGTTTACCCAACAACTTAATGTGTAATTTCCTGTAATTGAAAGTGAAGCAGAGTCAGCACATTGAATACGACTTGTTGAGCCATTGAAATCTGCCCCCTGTCCAAACTTACCATTGGCTTGTGAGTAGGTTATTGCGGTATCTGTACCGTGATTGTTATTTCCACTTGAATCAGTAGAGTTACCGTTTAAGTGCCACAGTCCAGCCGTTGTGCCAAATTGATTGGGTCGTAGTTCACCTAAGAATCTACCTTCATAGAGTTCTTTGATTTGATCGGCAGAGAGGGCTACGGAGAAAACGGCAACTTCGTCTATTAGACAAGAAGAATAGTTTGTTTGTACTGTTCCCCTGCCTATATTAAATAAATCAGTAGCTAAGTCATTTCCATTTCCACTTGCTGCAATCACTCCAACATAAGCTCCATCAAGATATCCTCTTAAGTTTGTACCGTCATAAGAATAGACAATTTGATGATAGATACTCGTTCCTAGTGCGGAGATGTTTACCGAAAACTCTTGAGCTGATACATTTGATTTTGCACGTTGAAAATATAGTTGATATGTCCCAGAGTTGTTATAGTAAAAGATTCTATTTTGTACTCTATTAGTAAGTGATGATTGTGATACTAGCTCATAAGCAACCGTTGAAGATGGTTCTGCTCCAATTTTTACCCATAAAGCCATAGTAATAGCGCCACCAGTTATGCCAAGATTATCAGCTATTGATAAATATTTATTGCTATTGCTTGTGCTAAAATCTGCAGCTCCACCAAACTTGCCAGTACCCTCACCCACCGTATTATTATTCGTTAATGTCTTACCTTGACCACTACTATCAGTAGTCAGCGCACCACTCTCAAACTCAAACAAACATTTCAAGTTTGCATTGTTAAATAAAACGGTATTGCGTAATTTTTGAGCTGCCATAGTTAGTCTCTGGTGTAGTGAATGAGTACATAGCCGTTTGAGGGGGCTGTGGTGGCTGTTACCGAATCAACGTCAATTGTGATTGCGTCACCCTTTGCGACTGCGGTAGTAGAAGGAGTGAGATCAACGTGAGAAGTACCAGTAGTGGTGAGCGTTAATTTGCTCGTGGTGATGGTGGTGCCGTTTTTGTTGATGTCCACCACGGTTGAACCTGTGCCACTGCCTGCGGTGTCGACATAGAGAGAGACTGCTGAGAGCGTAACTGCAGCAGGTGCAAACCAAGTTTTTGAGAGATTAGTGGTAGCTGCGGATGGGAATGTGCCTGCGATAATAAAGACTTCTGTTTGTGCGCCAGATGGTATAGTTAGAGCAGCACTTGTCCAGTTAGTTCCATTAGAGGTTAATACATTTCCAGAAGTGCCAGGAGCAACTGGTACTTTTGTCGTGTCAATAGCTCCTGTTGCTGGTACAACTAGATTAGCCAGTGCATCTAGTACTCTTTGTTGCTGAGTGACATCTGAAATAAACTCTACTACTTTTCCGAGTGCTTGATCTTGACCACCCGAGATAACCGTACATCCAGTTAGCGTAGCACCAGAGGTTGCAGTAAACTCAATATATGTCCAGCTAGCGACTGATTGCAAAGTACCATTAACGTCAATTCTATTGATTAAGCAAACACCTGGTTTGTTTTGAATGCTGGTTGTATTTGTTAACGTAATAACTGCATCAGCATTTGTATAGTTAGCGTTAAGCTGTTTACTAACAGCATTTACGGTTGTGGGGTAAAGAAGTTGTCCTGACATACGGTTATACTATCCTTTTGTTTACTAGGTTATCAATTTTTATACTCTTTGACTCGAACTTAACGTACCACTAGATCGCTTGGCTCGCATATTTAATTTCAATAATTCAAAGTTAGAATCTATTGACGAAGTGGTCACTTCTACCTGTACTGATCTAACTTGTTTGAATAGAGTTCCCCATCGAGGTACTTCATCTAAAGATGCGGAAAACTCATTTGTCAAAGTAGTTCCCCACGGTGTAGTTCCCCATAAGTCAGTACCCCAACCAGTCATACCTGATGTTTCAGCACCCGTAATAGTGAAGGTTTTAGCAATTAAATTACTGCCGTTTCTATCTTCGATAATGATATTAACCGTTACTGAACCTGTAATTGCTCTGAAAAGCGCATAGAAGAACTCAATCGTAGCAAGTTTCGTCCAGTCACCAAAATCCTCTTTATTGGTTCGTAGTGTTTTAACGACAATTGTTCCATCATCAGAATTAACTGAAGGGATAAACTCATAAATAGTATTGGTGTCTGAGCTACCAAATACCCAATGCTCTGTACCAGATGAGTCAAAGTACTTCTTCATGCTTGAAATACCGTATGGCATCTTCCAAATACCCACAAAGCAACCTCTCTCTCGGTCATAGACTAGAAGTTCTCGTAGTCTTGGAAACGCTAGTAAGTATTTGTGATCGACATACATGGCGCAAGCTGTTGCGTAATCTGATGCTCCTAATTTAGCAAAGTACGGTCTCATTCTTGCAGAAGTTTCATTGGTGCGAATGATATTTAAAAAGTTTGGTTCATAACCCGTTACATAAATACCATCCCTACCAAAGTAAAAGGTATCATTTTCAACAGTGGCAATCGTGTCTTGATTAGAACAACCGACAGCAGTTGAGATTGGTTGATAAGTTGGATCCATCAAGTAGAATGGACCAACACTGACAAAATCTAACTTAACTAAATACGAAGATCTGTTCTTGTACACGACGATACGATCTGCGATTGGCTGTACTTCGACTCCAGTAATATCATCACCACTATCGGGATCTATGTTTAGTTCTCCGCCACCTCCCATTAAAGAGAAGTCTGTTTGATCTGGATATAAACCACTGATTAAAAGTTTACTCCCTTGAACCAAAAGTAGTCTGTTTTGATACTTCTTGATGATGGGGGATTTAATTCCACCTGTCGTATTAGTTAAAGGAGGACCAATGGTTTGAGCCGCATCAGTTCCTCTATCAACATACGAAGTAGTATTGGAAGTAATAGTCGATAAAAATGTTTCATCACCTTCACGACCTCGATACACTTCATATCCAGTAATAGTAGGTGCTGACGGAGCAACCCAACTAACTAAAGTCGAGGTTCTTGTTAAATCGGATGGTAAATTAGCGAGAACATAATTTGCCGAAGGTTCAGTGTGTCCTGAAGGAGTGTTTGCGAGTACTTTATATGAGACTCTATTAGTACCTGATACACCAGATATATTAGTAGCATAGAGTCCAGTGGGAGCAGATACAGTCACAAAAATACTAAAGCTACTTCCTACATATTTAGTAAATGGAACCGCAGATGAAACTAAATACGTTTCTCCTCCTAATTGCTCGCTTCGCATGATCGAACCAGACGGCCATGACTGCCCGACAATTCTGGTTGAGAGTAAACCGTTTTTCTTTTCAACATAGCCATCGTCAGTTAAAGCAAAAATATCATTCGCTGAAGTAGTGACGTATGTTCCAATTCCTCTGACTGTTCCAGAGCTACCTACCGTAAAATACGTAGAACTTCCCCATCTACCTGTGGGAACTCCAGAGCCTTTGAGCATGATATTATCGCCCTGAGAGTATTCATCTTTGGAAAGTTCTGTTGGTCGCAGTAAAAGGTTTAATCCCTTCCTAAATGTTTCCCAATCAGCAACCTGCTTTTTACTCGGTTGGTATTCTGGAACTGAATTAGAAAATATCATTTTTTCCTATCTGAGAGGGTTAGCAAAACCTGCTGGGGCAACTCGTACTTGGCCTCCAGGTGATTTCATAGCCCTACCAAACATATTTTTAAGTTTCTTTTCTTTAATTGAATCTACATACGGGAATCTATCATCACCTCTAGCCTGTAAAACGTAGGATTCAATTCCTGCAACAACGTAGGTTGAATCTCGCAGTTCGCATTTAGAAGTTAGTGTAGGGAATCCTGTGGGGAATGCTTGATAGGTAAATGAAAGCGTACAGTTGGCTTCAAGTCCGTTAAAATTACTCACATAGCCGACTGCTGGATTGCCTGTTAAATAACAATATTTATCACCAGATGACTTATTGTATCGTTCCTCTGGAAGTATCTCTGGAAAATCCACCCAACTACCATTTACTAATTGTTTTGGACTAATTTTGAACTCTCTGAATCCTTCTGGCAACGTAACCGAAGAAGCTGAGACTGGATCAACCTCATACGTCGCATCAAACTCAGGTAATTGACCAAGATCTGCCGCATCCCGAACGACTTGTTGGGCATAATTAGTTCGAGTAGACAGTTCTTCTGCTGTGGGTAATATAGCCTCAAGATCTACATACGAGTTAACATCAATTAAGATTTGAGAAAGAGTCTGAGCCATAAATATCTCCTATATTCTTATAAACTAGGAGATACTAGGTTATCAACTAAACTAAATTAAAACTCCCAAGGAAACTTACCCGATCCATCGTAGAGAACAGGAATAGGGTCGAATCCCCATTTCTTAATGTATTTTTGTCTATTCTGAGAGTCGATACTACCGTTGTTTTCTATTGAGTGAATGACCTGACCTTCTTTGTGCTGAACCTCTACATTATAGTTTCGAGCTACGGTATGACATGATTTGGCTACTCTTGTCCAATAATCCACATCTTCATAGTTGAATGGAGCAAATTGTTCATCAAAGTACCCCACAATGTCTAAAGCGGATCTCCGCAACATAAAGCAACAACCTGGAAACCACCTTCTTTCCTCTACAATTCCTGGTCCACCGACTTGAGGCATCTTCTCTACTGCTAACGCTGAGACTAGAGCATTGGGAAACTTGTCTAAGGCTTCTTTCAATCCTTCCAGCCAACCTCCCACAACAACAACATCGTCACTAATAACCACGATATAATCGCTATGAGCAAGACGCATTCCTTGATTCCACCCAACTGCGCAACCTCCAGAATGGCTACGGCGTATATAAGTATCAGCGTAAGGGACGAGAAAGCTACTATCCAACGGCGAATCGTCATCCGAGATAATAAGTTCATAATCTGTACTCCATTTTTTGATACTTTCCAAACACTCTAAGATCATTGGTTTATGTTTAGGTTGACGAATTAAAGTAGCAAGTACAATCGAGTATTTCATACTTTCTTTCTCCCCAATCTATCCCAGATACCACAAGTATTTATTTGAGGACACTCCCAACGATTACCAAATTTTAATCTATAGTTTCCACAAACAGGACAGGAAGATGCTTTTTTATCATTTATTATCACTTCCAATTTATCTAACTGGTCTATTATTGGTTGTATTGTCATAAATACCTCCATATCTCAGGCCAATCTACTCCAGGGGCAAGCCAATTTTCCGCACAATGCGTGGCGAATGACGGCAGTGGGACGTACATTTGCACACCTTCTCTTTTAAGGTCATACCAAACATCACCGTCTAAGTAGCCGTACTTTGTAAATATGTCGTAGTACTTTAAGATCAGATTACCATGACATCCCCAGGTCATTGTGTTTCGCTCAGTAGTTCTAAAGTGATGATTACTGACTAATTCTAAGTGAACGTCTTTTGAGTGTAGTTCTTCACATTGATAGAAGTTTTTATGATCGTAGGGAGACACTAACTTTAAAGTCTCTAAAGCATCAACAAATGTTCTCCCTATTCCTGGTCTATAGATATAGTCGCACTCATTAAAGAGAACGAAGTCATTTTCATTCTTAGCCATTTCATAACTCATCAGCATGGTTTCGTTTTGTCCTACGTTGGTATATTCAGTAGAGAACTTCCAGGGTACTGTTGATTGAATTAAATAATCAGTCATTTCTGGATCTTCACAATGGTCGCAGATGAAACGAATAGTTGGCCTAATCTCTGAGAACGCATTTACAAATGACTTAAGACAAAGCTGATTTAGCTTCTTCTTATCATCTTGAAAAATGGGAGATGGATTACTGGATTTTAAGTCCGTGTACCTGTAAAAGACTACGATATAGCCTCCTTTGGTGCTGTTTTAACAGCATCCTTTAGACACTTAATCATAAAATCCAACATTTCCTTTGTAATGGATGGATGTACTGACAAGAATAAACCATTCTTCATTACGTTATCAGCTTCTTTCATTTCTGTACCGTTACATTTATAGGAAACGTCTTTGTACGCTGGATGCTTTAGAATGTTTCCAGAGAAAATGGTTCTACACTCGATATTGTTCTTCTCCAGATAATCCATTACCTTTCCACGTGAAACGCCATCACAAATTATCGGGAATGAAAACCAACAGACAGTCGTATCAATATCCCAGAATACAGGTTTGTACTGAGGAATGTCTTTAATACCTTCGTACAGTCTTTCAAAGTTCTCGATACGCTTGATTCTGAACTCGTTTAATCGTTTTAATTGGACTCTACCCATAGCACACTGTAATTCGAGTGGTTTGAGATTCCAGCCGATTTCCTCATACACATATCGCTCTCGGTAATCATCAGGGAAACCTGGATACGAATAAATCTTGTCAGTTCCCGAAGCCCTGCCCCACTCACGCAGTTTCTTACATCTGTCAGCTAGTTCTAAATCATTAGTGAATATCGCTCCACCTTCACCCATTGTGATTATGTGTGCCGCATGGAATGAAGTACAGGCTAGATCTGAATATGTTTCGACGAAGTTCCTTCTAATGAGAGTTCCAAACCCATCGCAATTGTCCAAGATGATCTTGCAATCTGGCCCAACGATTTCTCGAAGCAACTTTAGATCAACTGGATTAGAAGCGATATTTACGGCTATTACAGCTTTAATATCCTCACCCTTGTCCAATGCTTTTCTGATCTCTGTTAAATCAATGAGTAAGTTGTCGGGATCAATATCAATAACATACGGAGTTAGACCGTTTTGAATAATGGCGTTGTATGCGGTAGGAAAGTTCAACGCTGGAATCGCAACTAGAGAACCTTTTGGCAAATGGAGTGAAGCAACAGCTACTAGGAGTGCTGAAGAACCACTATTTACTAAGACAGCACGTTCCATTCCCACGACTTCAGCTAATTCCTTTTCTAAGAGTTCGGATTCTTCTCCAATAGTCCATCTTCTACCACCTTGAGAGTCAATCACTTTATTGATTGCGTCTTTTTCCTCTTTGCCGATCATGGCACCACCATACGATATGCGGTCAACTTTAGGCTTGAACATAAATCTCCTTTGGTATTTCTACTACTGCACCGAGTTCTTGTTTCTTCATCCACTCCCAAGTCTTTTGTAGTCCTTCTTGTAGGGGAGTTTCGTGGTAGTGGGTCATTTGGTCTTGGCGTTTGTGATCTGCTATGAATACGTCGATCTCTTGCTTTCTAAGGGGTTGGTACTCAATGGGAACAGTAGACCCTGAGATAGCTTGTAATTTGTCAGATAGCTCCTTGATCGTGTGAACTTGTTTTGTGCCGACGTTCATTGTTAGATGGCTAAACTCAGTGACAGCTTTGGCAAATATCTGAGCCACATCACCTGCATACGAGAAGCCTCGAAGTACCGAACCACCACCCATGATGGTGTAGGGTTTTTCCTCAAGTATGCGTCGCATAAAGAGATTAATGACGTTTTTAGTTAAGTCATTTGGGTTTTGTCCTGGTCCATAGAGATTGTGTGGTCTGAAAATAGTGTAATCAAATCCATAGACATCAGACATGATTTTTAAGACCTGTTCACCAGCTAATTTGTTCACGCCATACACATCTTTTGGTTTAGGCGTAGCTGTTTCTAAATAAGGAGTGGGGGAGTCACCATACACTGAGACACTTGAGGCGTAGATAATCTTTTTAACGCCTACATTGACGGCATTTCGTATCACGTTAGTTGTAATAACTAAGTTTCGTCTAGTCATATCCATTGGTGAAACCTGTCCTTTAGCTTCAGACGCACACGCAGCCAAATGAAACACTATTTCAGGCTTTACTGTTTGAAAGACAAACTCACACGCTGAGGGAAGCTGTAGATCAGCTAAATCTATTTGAAAGGAGTTTTTACCCATCCTCATGCGATCAGTTCTTGAGACTCCGTAGACCTCATGTCCATGCGCTTCGAGTAGGGGTACGAGATTACTACCTAGTAAACCAGAATGACCAGTTACTAAAATCTTCATACAATGTTTTCCCATGTATCTAAAATACTCTGCATATTTTCATTCATCCATTCAACCGCACCATCTTGAGTAGTTTCAGGTATTTCATAGAATAATCTGAATGTATCAACCTTTTCATCTCTCTTTAAGCCTAGCTTGCCTTCTTTTAGTTTGTTCATCATCCAGTAATAACGAGGATCGTTTAATCTATGGGTTCGCTTCTCTCCTAATTCGTCTTGTTTGTCTTTGAGGGCTTCCCAATGATCTAAGCAGGTGGCTACATTCGTATCATCAACGATTAAAGAGTTTCCTAAAGCTAATGCTCGATACGCAAACTCAGTATTATCAAATCCCAACCCATCGTTGAAGAACTCATACCATCCACCTACAGAATCAATCACCCTTTTAGGAATAGCGCAGTAATTCATTTCTAGTTCAATAGCTGATTCAGATTTTCTCATTCCAATACCTAGATTTCTTTGGTTTTCCCATGAAAAAGCACCTACTACGTCTAACTCCCGATCAAACCAGTCCTCACTGTCGGTATTTGGTTTAATTTTGGGGAAGTGGTAGACATCGGTACCAGCGATCATAGCTTTGGGATTGTGTCGGTATATATCAACGTACATTTCGATTCCGTGTCTTGGCATTAAAACGAAATCCTGCAAACAAACCAACAACTCACCTGACATATTCTTCCAAGCAAGATTATTAGCACTAGATAGTCCGTAATGGAACTTCTCTGATTTTTTACCCCTGATGTATTTACCTCTGATCTTCCACTTTTTGCACATCTTCACCATTTGGAATAAACGATCCTTTGGGTAATCGTCAACGACGATCCATTCAACATTTTTATATGTTTGATTTGCTATATTAGATGCCATCAAGTTCCAAAACCCTTTACGTATAGTTGGCGTATAGATAGAAACTAGCGGTTCTGACACTGGACTGCTAAACTCAGTTGCCCACTCCTTAGATATGTTTTCCCATTTATAGTTATCCACACCCTTTTCCCCAAGTTCAGAGAGTTTTTTCCATTCCTTTTCATCACCCATAAGTTTAATTAAAGCCTCAAAGTATTTATCTTGATCTTTCCGAATAACTCCCTCAACTTTAACTCCTGCATAGACTGTTTCATCTAAGGCGGTATAGATCTTCTCGCCATCCCAATCAGATTGATTCATTACCACAGGAACACAGCCATCTGACTGACACTCTAAAGCCGTTATGCAGTTGATCTCAAAGAAGTCTGTTGAATAGGCTAAAATACCACATTCTTGACGTAGCTTTTTAAGTTCTTCTTTACCAACTCGCCCATGATGAATAATTCTTGGCTGATCCATAGCCAGCTCCATGTCGTGTTTCCACTTCATTCTCTCTGGATTATTAGCTGCTAGCTTATTAAACGTATTCCAACCGTACGCTATGTGTAACTCGGCATCGGGGAACTCCACTCTTATTTGTTCCCACATAGGGAGTAGATACATCAATCCTCGGTCGTAGGAACTTGCCCACAGTAGTTTATGATGTCTTGGTGTTTTATTCATAAGTCATAAATATTCCAGTAATGTGTCCCTCATGTGAAAAGACTGAGATGATGACGTAATCTTCGTGATCGTGGATAAAATCAGATAAAGCAGACTCATTATAAAAAGTTTTAACAAGAGTCACTTTTTCTAGTGGAGTTTGTATACTTCCACGATCCAGATCACCAGGAATAACGTATCTCTCTACTGGTGTTGATTCTATTATGTCTGTCTTAGGTTTTTTTGTTTTCATATTCCATTCGATATAATTTTTATCTTACTGTCGGGGATTCGTGGTAATAGGTTTCGGTGTGCTTTTGATTTAACAAAGATTTTGTCAATCGAGTCTAGGTTCTTAAAGTTCCCTGAATGAGTCACGTCATGCAAATCAACGTAAAACTTCTTTGCTGAGATTTTGTCTGAGAGTGAACTATCTCTCCATTGAATGAAGATATTAAACTTGTCCTTCTTGTTAAAGTAAAAGTACGGTAAGTAGGTCACTCCATCAATGATACCCATGTCTTTCCCAGGATCTCCGTAGACCGTTACTCTAAATCCTAATGAAGCCCATTGTTTTGAAAGTTCGATGACAGCTGTCTCACTTCCGCCCAAACCTTTACTTAAACTAGCTGGACTCCATTCTTCAATAGCAGGTCCACCGAAGTTCGCAAAGTAACAAATCTCGTCTTGTTCCCAAATCTTAGGCTTTTGGTACTTTTTAAGTAAATTAAGACTAAAAGGCTGCAGTTGTATACTCTGGGGAAGCCTCTGTAATAGGTCTAAAACGGCTTTTTTATCCTTTTGCTCAATGAAATACCTGCAGAGTTTATCAACATGCTCACACGCCATATCTAAGTTGGCTAATTGTCGTAACGACTCCATTCTATCTTCGGTTATTTCATTGGGGTTTAACTCGTAGACCATTTCTGCCGCTTTGTGAGCTTTACGGAGATTTCTTTCAACGTCATAGTAATAGCGAACGGTTAGTTCGGCTGCAAGTAAGCTATTTAGATGTTGATTGTCTACTGAGGCGGTTTCGTGATGCTGTTCCATTTCCAACGCTATGTCCATCCAGTGTTTCATGTCTTTGTGTTTATGAAGGAAGAACTCAGCCTCAGCTAATCTAAGATAGGTTTCGACCCTATTGGGATAGGACTTCATAGCTTGGTAGATGTATTTCTCAGCCGACTCCCATTCGTTAAAGTGTCCAGCACTTTTAGCCATGAGTAGCCAGCAGGTAGCGATTTCTTCATCCCATCCAGAGTTAGCAATATATTCGGGTCCGAGTTGCAGATTCTTCTTATGTAGTTCGTCTTCCTCTGAATAAGCATAGATCTTCATTAAATAAAGAATGGTTCTGGGATCGGCTTTACCTTTAGCTCGTTCTTCCTCAAGTTGTAGTTCTAATATCTCCTGATTGCGAGCGTTTCTCGCAAGAGAAAGAGATTTTGGTTCATCTGTCCATGCTCCTGTATGTAAAACAACCATTGGACTTTCTTCACCATATTTGTATGCGGCATGGGTAAACTTAACTCCTTCATATTGGAGTGGTGTTTCATGTAATTTACCTACCCATCTAATTTTACGAGGGTTTAATAGTCTCTCACGTTCTTGTTTAATATCGATTCTTTTTAAATTATCGAAGGTTCTCTCTCCGTCAAACGTACACGAATAAAGATACGTCATGTAGAGACAATCGAGTTCCTGATCTTTGGCTCTTTGGGCTAATACAGGAAGCTCCTCAGGATGAACTAAAATATCATCTGAGTCCATCCAGTAGATCCAATCAACATCACTGCTAGCCCGATTAAAATTAAAGTTTCTCTGCTCTGAAAAGTCTTTATTCCATTTAAGGTAGGAAAAGTCATAGCCGTTGTTTTTGCAGAACTCCTCTGTTTTCTCATGTTCTGCGTTGGCGGTGATGTGTATTTCTTGGACATAGTCTTTGATACTCCCAACAGCTTTTTTTAAGTAGTCGAGTTCCTCATCACCTTTAGTTATTAAACACGCTGCGATTTTAATCATTTAGACCTTATTTGCCATTCTAAAAGAGTATGTTACAATATTTTCATGAAACAATTCACTTGTGAAGTATGCGGTAAAACATTTAGAGCGTACGCTAACGAGAGGCGTGGCAAACATATAACCTGCAATATGGCTTGTTTTAACAAAATTAGAGGAAAGATTTTTACAGGAATCCCAAAACCTAACAATGGTGCTGGTTGGAACAAAGGTCTTAAAATGCCAGAGATATCTGGTGAGAATCATCCGAATTGGAAAGGTGGAAGATATAAGCACTCTAGGGGATATATTTTGATAAAAAGAGACCATGAACGATCTTATAAAGGCTATGTCCTCGAACATATCGTTGTAATGGAAAAACATCTTGGAAGAAAACTTAAGGAAGGTGAGGTAATTCACCACATAAATCACAACAAACAAGATAATAGAATAGAAAATCTTGAACTTTTTGCTAGTAATGGTTTGCATACTTTGACTCATCATATTGACCGTGATTCCAATGGTCGATTTATAGCTAAACTCGGTTAGCATATCGAAACATTGGAAATGCCCGTACAAACTTAATAATGAAATCTCTGTTTGAGAAATCGGTGGTGGGGAACATCTTTCGTAGAACATTGTAAATGAAAACAGGATATGAGGCGAGAGAGCGACCTGTCTTTAACTGTTCATGTAAAGTAAGTTCGTCATGTTGGTATTGTTCTCTATCCTTTAACCAATTTCTCCACTCCATAGGATAGGTTCTCTCGTAAGCCATGATGATAGCCTCTACAACTTTTTTTCCTGCATCTGAAAGGGGATCTGTGGGTTTTCCGAGTCGTTCCCACACTCTATGAAGAAACTCTGTGAGAATAATCGCTTGTTCTGGAGGAACCTCGTATGCTTTATCTGTTTTGATACGCATACCTATTTATACCACATCTAAAAGATAGTGCAATATGTTGCACAACTAACACTTACGCATAAACTCTTTATGGAAATTACAGTTAAAACACAAAACCTGATATCCTTCAGGAAAACCATGTTTTATTATATCTGTGTATATTGTTGTTGAACTAGCTTTTCCACTCTTTGACAATCTTCTTTTATGTTCTGCTCCATCATTATTGATGTGATCTAAGGTTAAAACCGAATAAACATCTATACCGCAATTAGAACATTCTAATTTGTCTCCAGAGTAGTGTCTTAACACCTTGTATTTTATTTCGTCTCGATATCTCCTTGAAAAAGCCATTGTCTTTTCAATGTTCTTTGATGTGACTTCTTTATAGTACTCTTTTTGTCTCTTATGTATTTTTTCAACATTATTTGGATCACTAATGATATTGAGGTAGTACTGATGTCTTTTTTCACCCAAAACACCTTCTTTACGCAATCTGTCGGAGTACTTCTTGTCCGATTCTCTTTTCATTTCCATATATCCAGGTTTTAACTTATTTCGGGCATAATCTCTTATATATCCACCCTCTTTACCTAAAAGTTTCTTGTAATGACTCCTACATAAACCCCTGGCGTAGTAAAAAGAGTCACAGCCTTCTTCTTTACATTTGATAGTATATTTTCTTGCAGTTTGTTTCATAAGAACAGTATATCATTAAGATACTAAAAAGGCTAGATTTCTCTAGCCTAATTAGTTTTAGCTACTTACTGTACTACTACAATGTAGTGCCAAATCCCGATCTCACGACCGAGGCGCGCTGAGCATAGCTCACCGTGCTAAATTCCGTGATATAGGTACCACTGACGTAGTCACCGTCTTTTGCACGATCTTCCCAGTGTGGCTCACCAGAGTCAACCAAGAATGACAGAGCAAAGCAGTCTTCTCGTAGGAGAGCTACTTTATTCGTCACCAAAGCACTTGGCATATCTTTGTGGGCGATAATCATGATGGTTGGACCAACCTGAGAATCGTACACTCGGACCTCTTGGGTCAGACGCTTATCAGTTGCTTGGACGTTGCGAGTAAGATTCGTTCCGAATCCTGCAACACGGCGCTTGATAATGACTGGAGCAATCAGGAGATTTGCAACGTAGTCAGAACCGACTTGATCCCATGACTGTTGGACCATGTCATTCATTTCAGTTTCCGTAAAGGACTGATTTGAACCACGATTCGTGACGTTGGTTGAAATACAACCTAATATACCTGCGTTACCACGAGCAATACCCGAGAGACCAGCAGAAGGACCAGCACCGTTTAGGATGTCGTACTCCATATCTGATTTCAAGCGTTTCAATGCTCGTTCTTTTTCCTTGGCAACTGCATCCTCACCTGTAACCATAGCGATTGAGGCTTTAGTTCGTGATACACGAACTGGAGCTTCTAAAATCTCTGTGTAGTTACCTGTGCGGCCTTCAGCAGTCAAATCTGTATAACTGGTGGTAGCACCTTCACTTCGTCTTGTTCCACCTGTGGAGCGAGCTTGATAAAAGGTATTCCACTCGTTATAGGTCTGCATTGCTTTTGGACCTGTGGCGAGGTTACTTACTAAATAGTTGTCCTCGTTGGGCGAAACGTCTTTGAGAATCGACAAGAGACTCTCACGCATTTCACTCGAACCAACGTAGGTATCTTTTCCTACTGGCATAATGTTCCTTTGTTAATAACCTGCTTTGTTGAGTCGTTCCATTAAAGCAGAAGTATCTCCAGCACGAGTTCTTCTAACCAATTCATCATCCGAAGATGATTTTATAGGTGTCGAACTACGACCTGACGTGCTGCCTGTAGCGTTGATTTGACGCACTTGATCTTGTTTCTTCTGAGCGTCCTGTTTTTCGACATGTAGTGGATAATCTTCCGCTACTGAATCGGCTGCTTGTAGGAAATCACGATTGCCGTTTACAAACTGGACAATCATTTTCTCTTTAACCTTCTCGAAGAACTTGCGATCAAATTGAGGAGATTTAGGATCAAGTTGTGGGTACTTATTATGAGTAACCCTTACTTGTTCGTTTTCCTCTTTCTGTTCGTAGGTCTTTCGTAAAGTCGCAGCTTCGTCTTTTGCAGCCTTGATCTGCTGTTGAAGGCCACTCAGCGTACTTTTCAAGATCTTTTCATCTAGATAGCCATCCTTATCGATCAAATCGGCAACTGTGTTGTCAACTTGTTCTTGAGGAATCCCTGGAAAGCTAAATTGTGGCACTTCTGCCTTAGCATCCAGTTTGAACGTATCTAGAACAGAAGTCTCAGGGGGAACCTCAAGTGTTTTAAGACGCTCTTGGAGTTGTGCATTGTGCTGTTTGAGTTTCTCAAACTGCTCTTTGGTGCGCTCCGAAACATCTTCTGGAAGTTCCGTTACTTCTGCGGTTTGTTCTGCTTCAGGCATGGAAGCTGGTTGTGTCTCCTCAACCTCAGTAACTTGCCCTTGTGAATCATCAGGCATGATGATCCTTTCGTATACCTTTTTGGTATTGCTCAATTTATAGTCAGAGCATCGGACTCGGTATATCCAAAGGGTATCATTACTAAATTAAGGTTTGCAAATTATCGGGAATCGAGTAAACTCTTTAAGAGAGTTAAATTGCTTGTTGTATCGCTCCAAGCAGAACCGCACTTACAGATCAATTTACCATTTTTAATTTCGGTGTCTTTGTGTGGACACTTCGGCAAGTAAACTGTTTTAGATTCGGTGAAGGCTTCGTATTTTTCAACATCTTCACTGAAGTTTAGTGGAGGTAGATTTTCAGATACCATAACTTTTTTCACCTACTTCTAACTGACGTTTAATTTCTTCAATCCGTACGTCTGATTTGTCAATTAAATCAATAATCTCTTGATAGGCTAACGCTCTACCGTACATAGCGTCATACGCTCGAATGAACTCCTCATTACTGGGATATTTGGTTGGATCCAGCCATTTGTTGGTCAATTGACGGCTGAGTAGGGGTTTGAGGTACATTTCCCATTCCGACTGTTGCTTGAGGCGGTAGAACGCCTCCAGTGGGGTCAACTCCTGCTGTAGCTGCACCTTGCGCTGGTCCTGTGCTCTCGAAGTATTTGTTGGCATCACTTAATCCTTTATCTTCAAAGTCTGCTATGAGCATTTCTTTTAGTAAGGGTTTAACACCTTGCGCTGCCAATAATTGTAGCACGTTAGGGTTAGTAACTTGCGCAATTGCTTGGGTTCTGGCAAACATCAACTGCTCGCCTGAACCTGCTTCCATACTCTTTACATCGGGAACATAATCATACGATCCATCAGTATCATCAGGCGTAATGCTTAGTTCAGCTCCATCTCCGAGTTCTGTAGGTCTAAGTTTCGGTTTAATGTCTAGTTTGTCAGCGTTCTTTTCTTCAGGATTCATAATAACGGGATATTTGGGGATTTGACCTGATTCGATCATACTTTGGAGCATTGAGTCGGGAACTTCGACTCCTGCTTCAGTCATGGAGGTCATTGTTTCGCTGATAGCCTGCGCTACTTCATCTGGAAGGATCATTTCATCCATACCTTCCCTCTTAAAGTAATTGTAGTTGTCATCTCCGAGGATTTGAATCAAATGTTCTTTCTTAGCTGGATCTCTAAAGAGGAATTGTTTGTTGTTGGAAATCCACATCCCGACAAAGTCTTTAATAAACTCTGCTAGTTCAATTTGATTCTTCTGGTCACGACTGTTTTGCTGTTTAGCGATTTGTCTGATCTCGGTAGCGGTTTTATCTGGACTCATCGGATCTACATTAGAGGTTCCCTGACTCATATCTCCCATAGCCACATTGAAAGCCGAAATTAACATGGGATAGGTCGACTGGAAGTATTTAATCGAATCTCCTCGACTCTCTACCTCGGTTACAGCGTTGATATTGTCCATTAACCACATAGCTTCTGGTTGGTAGACAATTGTTTCAATTCGGACTGCTCCCTCTACCACTTTAAGGGGAGGACGCATCTTTAAAATGGCTTCATCCATAAACGCACACAAAAAGGCTTGGATAGCTCTCCACAAAGGAAGAACAGACTCTACTTCGCTCTCTCCCAAATTATCACCGTCTATCGGGTAATATCTCAGTTGTGAGATAGGGATGTTTTGATGATCGTAGGGATTGTCTTGAATCAACATTAACATGGAATACCCAGGAGCGAAAATAATCCATTTATCAACTCTATATTCGATAACCCACTCAATGACTGGAAAAGAACTATCCGTTCCTAAACGATCTTCTAGTTCTTTAAGTTGTTTGACTCGCTTGTTGTAGGAGTTGTCTCGTCGTTTCTGAGAGTATTTCTTTTTATCAATCGTGATTAACTTCATCAATTCGTCGTACTTTTCCCCATAGAGGTCTTTGTTTTCCTCAATGTTTTCCACAGGCATCCACATTCGGTGTTGAAACCACTTAGCATTTCGAACATGCTCACAATTGGGATCCATTCCGCAATCCTCTATGGCAATTGGCTTCATTTCGTTACCGTCAAACTTTAATTCACCTTTGGTGTCTTTTAGTTCTTTCCAGTAGATATAGGCGAACTTAGATCCATTCATCCGAGCATCTAAATCACAGGTAGAGATCTTTTGTTGCATGGAACCGCCTTCATTGGCGTTATCCCACTGATTATCAATGACTGCTCCGTTAATTCGTGCTTTAACAATAGTCGTACCCTTTTTAGGAGTGACTTTACCCTTTAACGGTCTGTTAGTAAGTCGAGCGTTCTTCTCTAAAAGTGATGTTCGGATTCTTGGGTCAACTGTTTTAGAAATAAAGGGCCAATCTTCAGGCAACTTACCCCAATACGCATCCATGATGTCTCGCCAGCCACCTTTTCTAAAGGTTCGCATGTCATTATCATCAGTCCACTGTTGATAGTGTTCTAGTACTTCAGTTAAGGTTGTTTCGTCATCCTTTTTTATGACTTTGGTGGTTTCAACGGGAATGGTTCTTTGGTCAAACTTGGTTTTTGCCATATTAGTATCTTCGTACAATATTGATTATTGTAATGTAGTCGTATTTCTTTAGTTTATGCTCTAACTGTATATGTTTGCAAATTGAACATATTTTTAAAAACTCATATCTATTTGAATCTAGGGGTACGAAGTAATGGGGAAACTCATTTGGTTGTGTTTCTCCGCAGGTCTGGCAGGTCCAATTTCCGTCATCTTCAACCACTTCTACCTTTGTGCAACCGTACTTTGTCCAACCAAACTTCGCTTTGTTATATTCTTTTTTGGTTAGGTTTCCCATAGTTAGATCTCCCACTTCTTTCTCATAGACATATTGATAGCTCGCTGACCGCTATGGTCCGAGAACATGTTTCCACCGTCTATGTTGGAAAAGTAATACTCTAAAGCTCGCATACCGTGACTCCACTGATCGTGGAAGGGGATTTCGTTGGATTGTTCCACGAGTCCACTACGTTTATTCGGATAGCGGTAGTTAATTAAACAATCTCGCAGTCTCTCGCATTTATTTTTGTTGACCATGACGCTTTTAATGTATTTATGGGTTAATCTGACCTGATCGGGGATCTGTAATCCGTCTTTGGTTTTAATATAGATACCGTTCTTGGCATATTCCTCAATAGGAGAGGTATTCGTCGTGATAGATCGTGCTTTACCAGCACTATCCCCTGTAACGAGGTCGGCTCGCTTGTAGGGTTTGGATCTAATCACTTGAACGAAGTGTTCTATCGAAGCGTCAGAGGTTTCGTAGTAATCAATGATTCTAAACTCCCCTTTATTCGGTTGAATCCAAATAATTGCAGTAGGATCGTTCACTCCAAAGTCAATTGTGACATGAAGGGGAAGAAACGGATCGTAATCAAAGGGAATAAAGTTACTTTCACTCCATTCCTCATACACAGTTCCGTACGGACGTTCATATTCGGCTAAAATCTCTTGTCTAAAGTACCCTTCTCCCATCTTTTTGTATTCGTTGACCATATCCTCTAACTCTTTGCGGTCTAATTCGGGATTATCGTAACTGGTGAAGTGAAAACACTTAAAGATCTTGGATTGTTCTAACTTCCACAGGTTAGAATACCCCTGGGGAGTACCTGCGACGAGAGCTGGAGCCTGATGAGGGATTAAATTAGGTCGAATAATCGTGGGCCAGATGTCTTCATCCCAGTTATCGTATTCATCCATCCCAATAGCACCCCAATTACTGATTCCTCGGAGAGCTTCCTTATTCTCCACTCCATGTATTTGAAACTTACCCCCTTTAAAGACAGGAACACCCGTATCAATTGAGGGTAGATCAATCGAAAGTTCGGTTTCATTAACCTTATACGGAAAGCCTATCTCTTTAAAATGATTTAATATTCTGGAAACGTGGTCATCCCACACAATATTCTTGCCCTGAAGTCTATTAGGAGCGATAAATGGGCAGGTTAATCCTTTGGAGATAGCTGACTCCATGAGCCAGGAAACCATTAAAGAAGTCTTGCGAAACTTTCTTCCTGCTCGAAGCAGAACCCACCGTTGCCCTGAGTCTAGTGAATCTAAAACAACTTTCTGATTCGTATGAGGTTCTGAAGGAGAGAATAAGTTAAGACTCTTTTTAGTCGATCCTTTAGGTGGCATACTATAAATCCCAGCTTGCTGCTTTATTCTTTGCTACAAAATCTGCGTGTTTCTGACACAAATGCTTATTAGGAACTTCAACCCAAGCCCCATTAGAAACTTGCCCTAAGGTAAATAGACCAACTGAGGGTTCATCACAATGCAAATAGAACTGACAGGGTACGGGAATGTATTTATTTGGTAGTAAGACTTGGGCAGTCTTATGTATCGCAATCTCTAAGGTGCTGGGTTTAATCTGTGACTCTAATTCCGTAATATATTTTTGTTGTAACTGTAACTTTTCCTGTACATCAGGTTCAGAAGGAACGACGATTTTCGCTATAACTTCTTTAGTATTTCCGTCAATGACAGTACAACCTTCCTTTAAATACTTAGATAAATTAGATCGAAGTTCTCTAACCGTAATGTTCATCTACCTCGAGTCTACACTGAGCGTGTACACACGTCAATGAGCATGGTTCTCCTCAAGTGCCTTGAGGGAAATAGCGTGTACACAGCAAAAGAGAGTCCTCTACTAAAAATCCCCTCAAGACTCCAGATACAGAATAGCGTGTACACACCTAAATAAGAGCGTTTCTAAATATACTGAAAAAAATAAAATAACTGACGGGGGGTAGTCTCACTATTTATTGTGGATAACTTGTGTGCTGACATCTGGTAGAGAGTGTATGGAGAGTGTATGCGAAGATGTATATAACATATATATGTATGCTAGGGGTAGGCTCTCTGCTATATGGGGAGGTACGTATACCCCTACTACCTCGAGTAAGGCTACCAGAAGGCTAGAATGGGCTTTGTTTACTTTCAATGAGTTATCTACCCTTTGAATAGGGCATGTGTACACGTGTTCTACTTGAGGTAGTGTCGTATAACTTATATTGTGCGACATGAAATAAGACGTGTGTATGCGTACATTAGCTCAACTACTACACACAAGTATTCAACTACCAGGCTTGGATATAGCACAAACTAGGGATATAACTCTAGTCTCTTACTTGTCTCTATTCTCTATAAACCTCTATAAGAACCATCTAGGCCGATTCTCTATCCCTAGCGTCCTCTTGATAACACAAATTGATTACCCTGAGCATCCTTATACGCTAGAACATCCTTCTGTTGATACTCTGGATGATGGGTCTTTAGCCAGAATATCCGTTCAGTCACTCCCTGGTCTTTTTTAGCATTACTTTTACATATAGCGTCAATCTCATCTAGTAATTGTTTTTTTTGTTCTTCTATAAGAGCAAAGAAGATAGGGTCCTTATTCATCCATTCATAGTAGGTTCTTCTATGGACCTTGACCGCTTTAGTAGTGGCTGAGACGTTACCATCAGTAGCATAGAAGGTCTCAATGAATAGTCTTTTTAACGGGTGTTCAATCTGTTCAATAGATGGCGCAACATCTTGCACCTTTTCTACTTTGCTTGGTTTGGTCTTGTGCATTATCTAGCAAATAGTGTACTACTTGAGGTGCTGATTGTCAATACTGACATAGTTCTACCTATTGACACTATTCATACTAGCGTGGTATTCTATCGGTATTGTAGTAAACAACACGAAGGCATAAGCCTGAAAGAACATATATGAATGGTTACATAGCATTGTACAGAGGTAAACAGATTGAGGTATACGCCAATAGTAGTTATGAGGCACAAAAAGAGGCAGCTGCACAATTAGCAGTACATCCTAGTAAAAGATACTTAATAGCAGTTGTGTTATGCGATAAAGACGGCGAGCAAGTAGTTCATAGCACTTCAGGTATCTAACAGTAGTAAACAGTAGTAAATAGCACAAAGGAATAATTTATGAAAACAGAAACAGCGATGGAATTAGGTCAAGCATACAAAGGTTATCTATCGTTTTACACCCTTGATGAATACCTCAAGAAAATGAAACGGTTGTTTACCAAACACCAAAGAATATCAATCTGGTCATGCAATGGCACAAAGTACCAGGACTCCAGAGCTATCCAATACGCTACAGATTATGAGTACACCGAAGATATGTTCATGGTGGATATTGCGAAGGTAGAAAAACTCATTGCCAAGCTATTGTTGGACTTAGGTAAAGGCTTTACCGTTGAGTACCAAGGTGATCCTAGAGGCTACACTTGCAAATTGTACTATCGTGCCTCAAAGCGTGACGGTGAACACAAAGACTACAAAGGCGTATTTGTAGATCTTGAGCAGGGTGAATAACAGTATAAATAATAACTAATAGGGAATATATGCAATTAGAAAACACATTCCACAGCACATATAGAGGCGTTGACATTTACAAAGCATTCCCAAGCGGAATGTATATCGCAATGGTTGAGGATGGTTACTTTACCTACAGTTATCTCAACTACAAAGCTGACACTCTCAAAGGTATTAAGTCACTAATTAAGGGTTATTTCGATCAAATTAAAGCAAGTAGGGGTAACCGCTAATTATTAGCTAGGGGGCTGTATATCAGCCTCTTATGGTAGTAATTATATAGGAACATATGCCAACCAAGGCAGATTTACTGCACGTTATTGGTACAGAGTACGACTTGAGGCGTAAACTTACACCAGAGGAAAAAGAGTGTATACGGCTTGAATATGTGCCTGGTATTGTTTCTTATAATATGCTGGCTCGCAAATACGGTGTAAGTAAGCGGTTGATTAACTTCATTATCAAACCCGAGTCACACAAGAGAAATCTCGAAACTAGGCAGGAGTTAGGTGGTAGTAAGATTTACTATGACAGAATCAAACATAACGTAGCTATTAAGAGCCTCAGAGAGCGCAAATCAAGGCTCAGAAAAGAGGGTAAGATATAGATACAGAAGAATCTAGTTTACTGCTCTACATACTAGAGCTATCTAGTTGTAAGTCATTGGTATAATTGGAGTCTATAGGAACGCTAGTTTAGCGCTATATTTATGATTACACTAAAGCAAGCAAGCGTGATAGTTGATCTGTCACCTGATACGTTACGCAAATATATATTTGATAAGCGCATCAAAGGGGTTAAAATGGGGCGTGATTGGTTTCTATCACCATCTACCGTTAAACAGTTGAAAGGCCGTAGGCGGTACGATTATGACACAGAACAACCCGACGCGAAGCAATCAGAGAACAACCCGACCCCGAACAGATAGAAAGACGGGAACATTGAGTTCTATAACAATCCGTTACAGTGTGGGCAGCGTTTTTCTTTCTTTTCTTTTGGAAGGGGATTGTCTGGTAGTAATTCCTTAATAATCATGGACCAGGTTACGTTTTTACCAACTGGAAGCATATTCAAATCTGGATATTTAGTAGCGAACTGAATTGCATACTGTAAAGTTCTTTCTGATATAGATAGAGACTTGGCAATTTCCAGAACAACCCCATCACCATATAATCTTTTGTTTTCTTCGAGTATTCTCTTACCTAATTGATGCCTGCCTTCAACCATTGCCCAGCGTGAAGTAAAACCATATTCAGTGGAAATAGCTTTTAAGTCATCAAGTAGTAGAGAGTACCATTCATCCATAGTGCAACGTATTGCGCCATTGTATCACTTCATCACATACCCGTTTTTTATAAATGCCTCTATGACTTCAGGGTCAAATAAATATCGTTCATTACGTTCGTGCTTATATGCTTGTAGATCGCCTCTACCTACCCAACGTCTAACCGTTAAATTAGATACTCGTAACAGTTTGGCTACTTCTGAGAGTTTGAGTAATTGCATAGAAATACTGTAGCACACTAGGTCAAAGTTGAGAATGTATCAAAATTGAAATGGTTTAGTGTAGTTGACTTCCTACACCAATGTGCTAATTTAAGTGTATTGCAAAGATTGGGATTCATTTTTTTGTGCTTAAGCAACCAAATCACCCTCCGAGTATCTTTGCAATAAAGAATCCGCTCGGGGGGTGTTTAGGTTTATATGCAAACGAGAATTATTTATACAGAAATCTGGCAAGATGACTTTTTCAGCAATTTGATACCAGATGAAAAATTATTATTCCTATATTTTCTTACAAACGACTCCGTTAATATAATTCACCTCTACCGATGTAATCTTGCAAGAGTGAAAGCAGATACAGGTATTGATACCCATATCATACTAAAAGCAACTGCTCATTTTGAGAAAGCTAAAAAAATGTTTTTCAAAGACGGATATATATTTTTGAAAAATGCACACAAGTTTGAAAGGTACGTTGGAGAAAAAAACGAAATCGCTAAAGCAAAATTATTCAGTCGTTTATCAAAAAGCATAATAGATTGGTATAACAATCTCTCAGATACCCCTATCGATACCCCTACTATGATAGGGACTATAAATCATAAATCAGAAATAATAAACCCTAAAGAAGAAACCATAAATCAAAAGAGTAGTACCTTAGTTAAAACACTAGCAGAACAAATAGCTGATGAAGTAGGAGAAGGATTAAAAAAATGAGCAGGGCACAATCGGAGTTCAATCAAAAGGGAGTAAGAATAACGCTTAAACCAAAGTATGACCAAATCAGTGAGTGCCTAGTCTGTCATGGTCCGATTAGAGGAAACTGGAAAGTTTGTCGCAACTGTAAAGACACACCAGAGGGATTAAAAATGATCGAACAGTTAAAAAAACGAGCGAAAACAAGATCGTACTCAAGTACAGCTAATTTATTGAAGCTGATACAGAGAAACGAAGATAAATTGAGAGGGTATTGATACAGTAAATACCCGTTGACAATATGTTATTAGTTTAGTATTCTATCTGCAACAAAGGAAATATGCGAAATCAACATTTAGCAAATTGGAATCAACGAATAGAAATACTAACCTTAAAGAATCAAGGCTGGAGTGTTCGCAAGATCGCTCGTAAATATGATTTATCTACGGCACGAATCTATGCAATTTTAACTGCCTTACAGGGAATGACCGTAGCAGAAGCAGAAAAGATTAGTAAACAACTTAGGTAACTATGCAACGAAAATCTAATGGACGCTTTACCGAAAAACACATGACCTTCACTGATCGTATGATCGTATTGGGTCTAGCAACCTTCACAATCAGCTGTGGCTGGTCGATAGGTCATTTTAGTACAACGTCAGCCGTAGCCTCGAATCTGCCCGAAATAAGCCCTCAGGCAGTCTCAGGCGAGATCGTGAGCAGTGGTGTGGAGCAGGTAGCCATAGAATTGGGGGAAGTGCCTGCTCCCACTATTGCACCTGATGACATGAGTGTTTACATATCTCAAGCCGTTCAGGAGTTTCTACCCAAGCACAAGTCTGAGGCTCTAATGCTCATGCACTGCTTGGCCCACAGAGAGAATGGCCACGCTGGCAACCCCAATGGGTTTGGCGATGGCGGATTAGCAGGTGGACCGTACCAATTCCATCAGGCCACATGGCTACGCATGCGCAAGCAAATGATTGCTCAGGGAGTCGCTACAGAAATCGGTGATCGGATGGATAAGAACGAGTCAACACGCACGACTGCATGGGCGATTGCCAATGGTCGAGCTTTAGAGTGGGGTCCAATTTTACGAGACAGCAAGGGCAACGATTTTGCCTCATGCCCAGTACCGCATTGGTACAAGAAATAATTATGAACGAGCAATACACACTTCACTATCTTGGACATGAAGGCCGTAAATCCATTCATGCCTACGAACACAGACTGGTTCTTGAAAATCATCTGGGGAGAAAACTCACCTCTGATGAACACGTTCATCACATCAATGGTGATAAACACGACAACCGTCTTGAAAATCTAGAAATCATCAGCAACAGCGAACACATACGCAGACACTATCGGGGCAGAGTTTGTGAAGTTACAGGAATGTTTAAGTCTGAAAAACAAGAAAAGAAAAAAACAGCGGTGCTTGAAAAACGCCAACAAGTGTTAACGCTCAGAGAGCAGGGCTACACATTTGCAGAGATCGGAAAAGAAATTGGATTTACAAGGCAATCGGCTTACTCAATGTACAAATACTCAGTAGGCACCAAGTAGTAAAAAAAACCGCCAGTAGGAGCTGACGATTTTATGAAACTAAGTATACAACCAACCAATTTGTCCAGTGTGACACTAAACCACATAGATCGCATGGCTGAGATTCTTGCAGGTGGAAAGTTCACCCAAGAGCAAATCACAACCGTGATGGTACAGCTTGCATCACTTGGATTTTATGACGGCAAACTTGCAGGATATGACTCATTACTTGAGCCAAAACACTTCCCTAGTGACTTAAAGTGGTCAGAAAGCGACGGACGCATCGGAGAGGAATTGAACTAATGCCAGTAACATACTGTTCGCAGTGTCACAAGTTCATTGATCTGGATGAAGATGTAAGTCATTTTGAGGATGACCTGAAGAACTTTGTGGATAACGGAGAAGATCAATCAGAGGGCTTTGAGCTGATCGGAATTGGAGCCTCAGCTAATTGGAATGAAGTAAACGACGCAAGTATAGTAGGAAACCCCACAAGGGGATGGTAAAGGACATTTATGACAGACAACACATTTTTAAAAGACTTACTAGAAGCTCAAAAAGAGATTGAGGGAATAGACAAAGACGGTAAAAACCCATTCTTCAAGAGCGACTACACGACTCTCAACGCCACTATTCAGGCATGTAAAGAGATTTTAAATAAACACAACATCATTCTGTTACAGCCGATCAATTCAGACGAAAACGCTGTCTATGTTGACACCAGTCTACAGCACACATCTGGAGAGCGTTTATTTTCTAGAATGAAAATCGTTCCTGCAAAAGATAATGACCCTCAGGCGCAGGGTTCAGCAATCACTTACGCTCGCAGATACTCACTTAAATCGTTCTTGTGCATGAGTGATGAAGATGATGATGGTGAAAAAGCTATGAGGAGAGATCCAATCATGGTGGCTACAACGCCTAGAAAAGTAGTAGTAGACAATGATCTTTAAGGAGATATATGGCATACAAAACACTTGCAAGCGGTTGGATAAATGTTGATAAAGCTGGAAAAAAGTATCTAGCAGTCACACTTTCTCAAGACATGAAAGCTGGAGAAAAACTCTATCTTAGAAAGAACGAGTTTAAGAAAGAAGGCGATAAGTCACCCGACTACCGCTATTCAATAAAAGTAGAGGATGAACCAGCGAAAACACAAAACGATGTAGATTTTGAAAGCATGATCGACTCTTTAAGCTGAGTCTATGCGGTACTCGAACTTCGAGTATCGCTGATTGCTCCTGGTCAAGTGAAAACAAAACGAGGAGCAGCCAGCGGTAACACGCAGAAAGATTTTATGAAATTATTTGAACGAGTTAAAAGTATTTTAATCACTAATCCAAATACAAGAAACAGCGACAAATTGCTTATTGGAGAGGTTTTAAAATCTATCGGGGCAGTTACTAAAATTGATTATTTCGGTGTTAAGGAAGCCGTCTTATTAGATAAATTACTATCAGGTAACTTTCCCTCATTTGAGTCGATTACCAGAGCCAGACGCAAAGTTCAGGAATTACATCCAGAGCTTGAGGCTACATCTTCACAGGTAAGAGCAGCTCGGAAGCAAAAACAATCTACTAAAGGAACATTTGTTTATAGGGAGGAAATCTGAAAACATGCATAACCTGTGGAAAAGACGGTCACTTTACTCCTGAGAGATCAAAAATCTGTGATGTGTGTAAGGAGATTAAGGGCCTTAAAAAAGAACAGTTAAAGCAGAACCGAGCATTAGAACGTATGAGTCGCAAAAAGGCTAAGACCGTTGGTGTGGTTCGTTTATCAGATTTAAAAAAGAGTGTTCAAAAGAAAGTGAATAAGTTTGTTCGAGAACGAGATAAAGATTTACCATGTATTTCCTGTCAAAAGTATGCAGAGAGTTATGACGCTGGACACTTTATAGCTCAGGGATCAAGCGGATTACTAAGATACAACCTAAACAATATCTGGAAACAATGCAGAGCCTGTAATTACTACAAAAGAGGAAACCTACTTGAATATCGAATAGCTTTGGTTAAGAAGATCGGACTAGAGCAAGTTGAGTACTTAGAAAACCATCGTCACGATACCCATAGCTGGACACGTGAAGAACTAGAACAAGTAGTACAAGCACTTCCCTCAAAGGAAGTGAAGGGAACTGTATGAAAGATCGAACTGAAGGATGGTTTTTTGTAGGAGCTATTTTAGTGACAATTTGTTTCTTAGCTATGTTTTGGATTACCCCACCACAAAAGCCCGAACCTAAGCCAGTCTATTTTCAACCTGCTGGCAGACCAGATTCTATCCCCTGTAGTAGTGCAATAAATGAGAAGTGCATGATTTATACACCACCAAACACTTTCTCGCAAGAAAGTGAAACGGAGAACAATGTTCACTGATCTCAACGAATACCGACTCTTTTTGCTATTCACTGTAGTTATTCAAATTGCCCTGCTAATCGCAGTGGCGAAAGGCTTTTAATGCACCCACTTCAATTTCTAGCTCTACCGCTTTTTGCGCTGTCCTACATCTGTCTCAAAACAGCGTGGAAGATGAGCCGTGATGATACCTATGTACCAAAATTATTCAAGCACTGTAAGGAGGTCAAATGAAGAGAGCTATAAAGTTTCGAGCGTGGGATAAATCAATAGAAAAAATGTGGTATTGGGATTATTTAGTAGATAAACAATGCACTTACCTCAATTCTGAGTTTTTTGATGTTATGCAATTAACAGGTCTACTCGACAAGAACGGTGTAGAGATTTATGAGGGGGATATTGTTGAGTTCTCAAAAAGTTCTAGGACAGAAGAAATTATAAGGCTAGAGGTTAAATGGTTTCAATATAGTGGGCATCAGGGATGGTGGCCTAATGAAATCGAAGACATGTCTGTCATCGGCAACATCTACGAAAATCCTGAGCTATTGAAGGAGTCCACATGAACATCACAGACTTTTTTCTATTTACATTATTAGTCGTTCTCAATTTAACGGGAATTTTGTTGTTGCTCTTAGTAGTAAAAATGTTTTGGAATGACTAAATGACCATCGTTCTCGCAATAGTGTTGCTCGTCATCATTATTAAAATGGCACACAGGAGGCGCAAATGACCATCACTGTAGTAGTACACAGGAGGATTTTATGACGAGACAAAAACTCATAAAGTTACTGCAAAGCGGAAATTTTTCCATCCATTACGATGACAATGAATCAGGAAGAATTATAAAAGATAGGCACGTTTATGGAAAAGGACTGTCATTGTTAGCTTTTGACGGTAAAAGTGATGGATATATTCCAGTCGAAGTAGAGTTGCTAGTAATAGCTCTTGGAGGAAAGGTAGACAGCGTATGACCATCATTCTTGGTGTTACAGCACTCGTACTCATTACAAGTCTGGCGCATGTCATGTCACACGATTTGCAGAAAAATCCGCAAGGAGGCATGGCGTGATAAACACACTCGCCTGGCTGTTACTCGGGATGCGCACACTGGCAATCATTATTTTGATTGAAGTAATCGCTACAGGTCACAGCTTCGCTAGTTTGTTTATTTGTATTTTGGCAGGAACGTATTTATATGAAAAAAGGAGATATGAAAAATGAACCACTATGTTCTCTCGAAGAAACAATTATGGTCTGTCTAAACAATCCAGAGTTTATGCGAGAGTACAAACGTCTGAGTGGAGCTAGTCTTGGCTCTGGTAGCCCAATTACAGTAATGATTGATAAATCGACTGGCTACGATGAAGTTGAGGCAAAGGCACTCTATGAGTTTATCCGTGACTACATTTGGAAGCCAGTAATCGCACAAGTAGTAATGGAGCAAGTAAAGGAGCATCATGCAGAATGAGTCACAACTATCAAAAGAAATATTAGATTGTTTTGTTGTTGTCAATACAGACCAAATGGGAAACGCACGATACGATATTGACTTTAATAAACTAAGTAAGGAGTTCGCCACCGCCAGAGCTGAGGTGGCGCAGGTCACTGGTGAAACGTCAGACGGCTATCACACCTTCAACGAGCTGTACGAGTTTCGCAAACTATACAATGCTGTTCTATTCAATGAGTGGTCAAGCAGGGGTGTGTATCGAGTACACAAGTCAGTTCGTCACTCAGACGGAGAACTTTGCTTTGGCGGTGGTTGGTTTATTGTAATGGCAACACTTCCCACTGGTCAGATCAGTAACCACTATGAACTGAAAGACTGGGATTTATTCAACGTGCCTGAACGAGGACGATCGGAAAAGTGGGACGGACATACTGAAAAAGACGTACTGAATCGGTTAAAAGCCCTCACCACAAAGGAGCATCATGCCAGTAAATAAAAAGATTGAACCACAGCTATCAGCGGATGTTGAAAAACAAGTGAGAGAAAAGCTAGCACATTTTGGTATTGCCTGTATTGGCTACTCTGATGATAGTGAGCCAATGGACAAGGGAGCAAAACGAATAGTTGAAATTATGATTGGTGACTTTAGAAAAATAATTGCCACTGCCCTAGAGGAGCAGAAGAAAGCTACGCTCGACCTACTTGACAAAGCCGAAC
>ERZ724523.149-NODE-149-length-41318-cov-7.592201_pt1 | contig 41318 bp, 34 predicted proteins | sample MGYA00376056_ERZ724523 | MGnify/ENA primary metagenome ERZ724523 (study PRJEB28724, sample SAMN07190888) | wastewater metagenome | isolation source: influent of sewage treatment plant in Hong Hong | place: USA: Christiansburg, Virginia | collected 2016-03-01 ... | reverse complement strand
ATCGACGGCCTGCCGATCTTCGAGATGCCGGACCCCGCATCATGAGCCGGCACCATGTCCGGCTCATGCATCAGGGCCAACCGGTCTTGGTAGTGGCCGGCTACGACCGGCCCCTGCGCGAACTTTTCCTACAGGTGTTTCTCTGCCAAGGGGCCGGGTCGGCCGGCGAGGACGACATCCTCTACGACAGCCTGCATGAGCCAGCCCTCGACTGGCGGCTTATCGGCATGCTGACCGACAAACTCGTCACGCTCGGCATTGCGGTGCCGGAAAGCTTGATCGAAGCGGTGCACCTGGATCAGTGCCTCAATGCTGGCAACCGCGTGGTTCGACACCATGCCGATCGGCCGCCAGAAGTGCTGATGGCCGGCTGAGTGTTTCCGCCGCAAAGGCGACCCCCATCTCACCGCAGGGCGGCGTGCCGACAGGCCGACGCCCTGTTTTTTTGAGCATTCACACCTCACAGCCCGATTCGTACCAGGTCCCCGGCTATGAAATAGGCCTCCGGCAGTTCACTCGAAACGCTGTGTGAAAACGAACCACCGGTTTTGCTATTCCCGAATCGATGATATCGACCCAAAGCAGACATCATTAAGCGCTTTTAGAATTGCTCTTAGACATACGTTTCCAGCCATACCCCGAACAATGCCCTTTGACGAATGCCGTTTGACGCTATTGGATTGCTTGAAACTCGTCTTCAGCAAACCAGCCGCTTTCCTTGATTCGAGCCAGCGCCGCTGCTGGGTCGGACGACCAGAGCACGAGGGTCAGCGATTCCTGCGCGCGGCTGCAGGTTACATACAGCAGCCGCAAGGTGCGGTCGATAGTCGTCTCCTTGCCCTTTTCTACATTCTCCTTGTCCCTCTTGCTGAGCTCCGTGCCACCAAAAATCTTGTCGTAGGAAATCTGATTTCCGCCGGCGACGTTGTCATCCATCACAACCATGACGTGCATGAATTCGGAACCCTTGACCACCTGATGCGTCGCGAGAACTGAATTCCCCGCGAGGTAAGTCCGGTACCGCTTGAGTTGGTTCCAAGGTGAGGCGAATAGCACGCACCAGCCGCGACGCATCCTTGCCTGTTTGGATTCCTCCTCACCTCGACCAGGCGCCGGAGGAGGTGGCGACCTGTCGGCATACGCTTCCGAGAGGCGATGGTCAATTTCAAACAAGTTTGCGTTTAAGACCGGAGCAAGCACGTCCGCAACAGTGGAATTCGCATTGGCACAGGCGGCGGCAAATGCTGTGATGGCCTTGAGCATCTCGTCCGCACGACTAGCTCGCGCTGCACAGTCTTCCGGCATGTTGTCGAGGCTTCCATACCGGCGAAAAACTTCTGTGGCCTTGAACTCCTCCACAGCGCCGTTGGTGCCTATGCATGCCTCTAAATGAGCAAGCTCGTTAAGTAGAACTTGTACGGCAGCAGGCCCCTTGTTATCGCCACTCCCAGTAGGCGCCGCGGCGTTCGGGTCTAGCAGGGCCATTGCCTCGTACACGTCGAGAAACGAGCCACGAGTCGCGACGAGCTTGTGTTCCAGCGCGAGCAATTGATATTGGCCTTTACTCCAAGCGGCTGACCCGCTAGCTTCCTGCATCCGGTCTGCGCACCAACGTTCGCCGAGAACCTTGTCCTCCGGAGAAAGCGATGTATCGCCCACGTAGAGCCGAACCACCCCTCCGGTCTTTTCAGTTCTTGGATGCTGCTCCACACCGTTTGCAGGTTGGGTCCGGCCTTCGAGCTCAGCTTCCCAGATTCTGTTGATACCCCTACTGCTCCGCCTTTCCAGCTGAACTTTGAGAGAAACGGTGCGACGTAGTGGTACATGCCAGCTTCTGCATCGAACCAGAGGTCCAACGTAGGCATGGCTGAGAGTATGCTCTCGAGCTGCTCCTTCCATTGGTCTTCGGACCCTGCCACTGTTGAAGGGTCTTCCATCAGCGCTTCCCACGCTCTACCAAGCGTTCGCAACTTTGGCCACTGCGAGAGGCTGATATCGAACGAACCAAAGGGAGAGCCATCCGCAAGGAAATGGCGTAGAGCAGCAAGGACCGATGTTTTGCCGCTGTTGTTGGCGCCGACAAGGATAGTAGTCTTCTTGTCGATATCCAGTTGAACCTTGCCGAGTCGACGAAACTGACAAAGTTCTAGGAATCGAAGCGTGATGTCTCCGGATACCGGCGTGGCGACGGCCGCTTCTGGCATATTGGCTCCTCTCAATCCAAATGTTGGGAATACGCCAATCCAAAAACGGTATAGGCGCCTGACAGTAAGCTTGCGCTCCTGCCCTGAGCTGTTCTCTGGTAAAAGACTGCACTCCAGCTCGAATTATTGAACAGCCAGCAATATTAAAGCTTCGCAACGCAAATCCACATCACATGAATATGGTGGCTTGAAAGAATGTCTGCTTCTGGAACGAATCCAGAGGTTCAATCTGACAATATCAACTAACCACCTCCAAGGCACTACGGTCTGGGCAGGATCAAGCCGCCTCACACTCCAGCCAGTCATCCGGACAAGGCTGCAACATCGATTCCAGTAACAACGGATTACCAGCCTCGGGATCGAGCCAGGCTTCCCAGTCAGCCTTGCCCAGAATGGCCGGCATTCGATCATGGATAGGCGCCATGAATTCGTTGGCCGACGTCGTGATGATGGTATAGGACTCGACCGTTTCGCCAGTCTCCGGGCGTGTCCAAGATTCCCACAACCCTGCCATGGCTAATGGGGCCGCATCCGGACTAGAGAAACGTAGCTTCTGTTTCTTCTTTTCCCCTGGGATGGCTCGCCACTCAAAGAACGCCGAGACTGGCACGATGCAGCGGCGGCGCTTGAAGGCCGCCCGGAAGCTGGGTTTCTCGGTGATCGTCTCGGCCCGCGCATTGAAGGTGTGCTGCGCAATCTTGTCGTCCTTCGACCAGGATGGAATCAGCCCCCAGCGAGCCGGCAGCGCCAAACGCTGGCCGTCATGGACACGGATGATGGGTGCCATGTTGGTCGGTCGTACATCCGGATTGCTGTACGGATCTGGCTCTGCTTCCAACATGAAGTAGAGCATCAGCATTTGAGGTGATTCGTTCAGGTCGTATCGGCCACACATAGCCTCATTCTGCCTTTGTTGCTCCGGGCGTCAACGGCATCGAACCGGCAATGCCGAATGCATACAGTATTGCGCCCACTGAATTGCTGTATAAAATTACAGTATTCAAGGAGCTGTTCATGATCCGTATCGTCTGTCCATTCTGTCACGCCCCGCTGGGTGCCAATGAGCTTGAAATGGCCGCCTTTGATGGCCATGCCTGTCTGGTTTGCCCCGTCTGCGACAACCTACTCGTTACCGAAGACACGTTTGCCAACGCCAGCCTTCCCTACCAGCATGAAGATGTCGTTGATGCTTGAGACCAGGCTGGTGAATACTCCCGGCGTCTTCATCCCGCTACCGGATGCACCGCGACAGGCGCTACCGCTCGATGCCGTCAAGGTCTCTGCCGGCTTCCCGTCCCCAGCCGCCGACTATGAGGACAAGCGACTCGACATCAACGAGTACTTGGTCCGGAATCCGGTCTCGACCTTCTTCTTTCCCGTTGAAGGCGACAGCATGCAGGGTGCGGAGATTTTCGATGGCGACATCCTGGTCGTCGATCGAAGCGTCCGTGCTCGACACGGCCACATCGTGGTCGCGTTCGTGAATGGCGAGCGCCTCGTCAAACGCCTCCATCGCCGCGCCGCTCGGGTGGCTCTGGTCGCAGAGAATCCCTGTTACCCGACACTTGAGATCCACGAAGGCATGGAGCTGGAGATCTGGGGCGTGGTGGTGGGAAAGTTCAAACGTTTCGTGGCCTGAAATGAAATCGGTCTTCGCCCTGGTCGATTGCAACAACTTCTACGCGTCCTGCGAAAAGCTCTTCGATCCCAAGCTGAAAGACCGCCCGGTTGTCGTGCTGTCGAATAATGATGGGTTTAATCAGCCCTTTTTCACATAGTTGTTTAGGTGAGTGAGTGAGTGGCCCATAAAAACGGCCATTCTGGCCATCCTAACAAATATGTATTATGTATTCCGTAGTTGTGCTGACGGCCATTCCGAAGCCTGGCCAAAGATGACGAACTAAGCCCGCTTCGTGCCCGTTGCTGTCATTCAAGCATGGGACTTACTGGGCATCCGGATTAAACGGTGGACGGAGTGAGATAACTCTGACAGGTTTGCACTTGTAGACTCCGGATTATTGGGTGGACGCTGTGTTTTTTAAGTATTCTCAAGCCTTGACTGACTTGGTATTGTGCGTTTCGTTAGCATATTTGCATGAATACAGAACGACAGAGTTCGGCCATCACCTGCCGCTCGACTTTGCCAGCTGAACGTCAGGAACAGACTGGGTGGGGTCTCTCGTTTTGCGAAAGCGAGTGTCGGCAGCCGCCGGAACCGGCCGTTCGACCCCAGCCGCGGCGCGTGACTGCTGTGCCCGGAAAGATGCCACACCCGCCTTGCGGACAATACGGGCAAGCCCGGGAAGCCCAGTTGGTATCGGGCTCAGCTTGGTCACTCCGTGGCCCGGTCGGCGAGCTCGCAGCGGCCCTAGGTCGCTTTGGCTGCCACCAACGTCACCGGCAACACGCCAGCTCGATGATTTGGCCTGACTCCACCGCTCCCAGGAAGAGTCCAGCCGGGAACGGCTCAAGCCCGACAATTACGATGAGCATGTAGGGTAACAGGTGCTTCGACTGCTGAAAAATCTCAAGCATCTTCGTACGGTCGGGAGTCGACGGTGTTGGCCTGCCCTCGGGGTGCGTATGCCAGTCACCGACGTAGTGAAGCCCCTGCTCAAACAGAGCGTCAATCTCACGCTGCTCTTCACCCCTATTCGGATGGAACGAGAACCGGCTACGTGCGCCCTTGACACATGTTGCTTGCTCGACAACCAGTACGCCGTCGCTATACCGGGCGAACAACTGACCGCCGTTTTCCCTGTGGAAGCGCGTGCGCTGGCGGTGTGCCTCCAGCGTCTCAAGGCAATGCGCAGCGAGGCGAATCGCGCCGTCTCTATGCGTGTACCTCACGTCGGCACCTCAAGAATCAGGCGGTCGTAAATTCGCGAGAAGCCCTGACGGTTAAGGCGCTCATGCCAGACCGGCGTGATAGAGAGACCATTGTCATGGAAGGCGGATGCTGGACCCACCCAAGTTCTCGTCGTCGAACCAGGGACACGGCCAAGCAGGGAGTCGACAGCCATCTCCCCTACAAGTCCTACGCATGCCAGGGCGCTGAGGGAGGAGTAAGGCTGAAAGAAGGCGCCACATGAGGGCTCTCTCGGTAGAGCCGGGGCAGTCTCTCTATCGACGATCGGCTCGAGCAACAAGCCGCACTCATCCACTAGGTCAGCCAACCCAGGGCCCGCTGGGTGCCTAAAGACGGCGTGCGCGCTCACCGCAAAGGGTTCCATCCAACCGAAGACGACGGGCGCCACTTCGCAGGACTTCGACAGCTGGTCAAGGTGCAGATTTGATGCTGGTTCGGCTGTCGCAGAGATGATGAGGTCAGCTTGGTCGAACACTTCCGGGGCGAGAGCGAAGTGCTCCTCCCACGACCGGGCGAACGCATCGACCTCGGAGTCGGGGAATCGACGCAGGATTGCTTCCTTTAGCGCAAGAGCCTTGTTCTTTCCCACAGACGCTCCGTCCAGAACGTGCCTACCGACGTTGCGCCAGTCCAAAACGTCATTGTCCAGAAGGGTGAGCCTACCAATGCCAGCTTGTGCGAGCTGAACCGCGAGTTGCCCGCCGAGAGCGCCGCAGCCAATGACCACGACATGGCACCTCTCCAGAGGTGCGGCACCCCCTCCGGCAGTCCGCTCGCGAAGAAAGCTCCGGTAGATGGGGACTGCTCGCCAATGCCTGAACCTGCTCGGGTTCTGCGACATTGCGACCAACCGTGCCGTCGCGGTTCTTGGCTTCGGTCGGAAGCCGCGGATGCCAGGTTCCCGCGAGCCGGGCAGGCGTACTGTGGACGGTGACTGAATCTCGCCACCGAGGTAGACCCGCTGCCCCGAGTGCGGGAACGAAATGACAACTCGGAGTGGCGCCTTGAAGGTCCACTTCTTCACTGCCGCCTGCAGTACCTGGGAAGCTCCGACACGCTCTGCGAACACCACAAGGTTGCGAGGGGTCAGCGGATAGTCTCGCGGATGCAGAGGCGCATCCAGCGCCAAGAGCAAAGCTTGCTCGGGCGGGCCAATCCTTTGTTGCGCGCGTTGCGCCCAAGCCTCGACCGCCGGCTTGGATTCGCCCACGACAACGTGCGCACCGCAATCAGCGGCCGCCAGCAGCGCATGCCTAGTTGGTGGTCTGTGAATGAGGAGGAACGACCCCGCCGCTGGCGCAATGAGGCCCCAATAGCTGTGAGCCTCAGCGAAGAAGTCGTCGTCGTTAGTGCCTGCGCTTCCTTGCGCGAGCAATGCTGCGGTATCGCCGATGAGCGCCTCAACGTGCCGGATGCCGACCGGGATCTCGTACACGGCGCTAGTCGGCGCAACGCAGATCTGGCCATCGGCCTCCACGTGCGGGTAGCTGATTCCGTTCGTAGGCTCAGCGAGAGCGATGCGTGGGAGTGTCCATGGAAATTGCCCGTCAACTGAGACGAGAAGTACCTCTTGTGGGTCCGGCATGGCCCCGGGCACTCGCCATGCTGCAACTAGTCCCTTGCGCGAAGGAAAACGTCGCTTGAGCTCGGACGCATCCAGCTGCGCCGCGCCTGGCCACCGTACCTGTAGCTGAGCGTATAGTTCTCCAACTGCCTCGGCGTTCGACCGCCCATCAGGCATATTGACCGCTGCCACCCTGCTTCTTCACCGGCGACGTGGGCACGGCCGCAGCACCTCGGCCAGGTTTGAGAACATGTCAAGGGCCATGCGCCGCTCTGCTGAGTCAACGCCGCTGGTCAGGTCGCTGAAGTTGATGTCCGTGGAGCGACTGGCTCGCTTCTCCATGTGCGCAATGGCTTCTTCCGTACCAGTGTCGAGGCCAAGATACCCCGCCTCTTCTGGAGCGACCGGCGAGTCCTGCAGACGGTGAAGGGTCACTCGACCTGTCGAAACGACAAGCTGTTTAGCGAGGTATGCGGTCACAGTGGCCTGCGACTCAAGCGACATTGAGACGATGTCGACTCCGCCCTTCCAGCCGAAGGTGCCCCTGTTGGCTTGCTTCGGAGTCAAGAGGTTCGATTTGGGCGCGCCACCGGTCCCGACCGACAGCACCTCAATGCGAGCATCGGGTGGCGCAACCTCAAGTGCTTCGACGATGCCTACCAGCACTGGATTGTTTGCCCACAAGCCGCCGTCGACGAACCAATGAGTCTGGCCACCGCCGTCGGGGTCCTTCACTCCGTGGACTGGGAAGTAGATGGGCGCGGCCGCCGATGCAAGGCAGACGTCTACTAGCTGGTATGCGTTGTCCCGCGTCAGACGCTGCAGGTGGGGTGTCTTGAACACCCAAGCGCGGTTTGTTGTGGCATCCACGGTTGGAACGCACAACGCGATGCCGCGGCGCCGGTACAGCTGTTCCATCGTTTCATCACCCAGGATGAATTGCAGTGCCTCAGACAAGGCTGCTGGCTGATTCGCCGCCCTCGGCCCGTGCCGTAGCGCCCAAATGCCGACCCGAAATTTGTCCAAGAATCCGCCTCGCTGAATCGGCTGCGGCGAGTGAAAGATGTATTTGCTGCGAGTGCGGTACAAATCGACCACATCCTCAAGGGGCACGCCCGCTGCGAGCGCCGCGCCTACGATGGAACCGGTGCTCGTCCCAACGATGAGGTCAAACTTCGCTCCTAGATCCACGCGACTCACCGCGTCGTTTCCGGAGAATCGACCGATGCGTAGAGCGAGTTGCTGAAGTAGCGACGCGGTGTAGATGCCGCGAACACCGCCACCGTCCAGCGACAGAACTCGAAAGGTCTTCTCTGCCAAGTGCGGCCTCCCTGATTGGCTAGGTTCGTTGTAGTAGGTCAACGTCCTATTTCTCGTGCACACTAGAATAGGATAAACCGTAGACGGGAGACCTGACGCAAGAACTGGCAGTTTGCGGGAAAGCTGACCGCTGGTCGCTCGCCGAGGCCCCCTATAGGGCGGCATCGCGAGTTCGGGTCGGATCGTAGCAGTGAGCTGCGCGGCACTGAGGACAGCGCGCGGCGCCTACGACCGCTGCACCTCGAACTGCTGACCCTCGTGCCGTATGTGGGCATCGAGCACAGTGACCGGTTTAGGGCGGTCAACGTGTGGTGTGTCTTCACGCCCGAGTGACCGATAACGCTGCATTGCTGTCCTTGGCTCAAAAGACCTGAACGGCTCTTGAGGGCACCCAGCTGTCCGAAGCTAACACTCCATCCGCCCCATTGCTTACGAACTACGCACCTCGTTCAGACATATCCATTTGGACAACGGCTTTGCGTTGTTCCGACGTCGAAATTCAAGTATGATTCGAATACGACAATCAACTACTACTATCGGTTTTCATATTCTTGCCATTGAGAGGCAGCGAGCGTGATGAGTGACAGCGATTACGGGCGCCGGACACTGGATTTTCTTGAGACACACGCTCTGTCGGCCGAGCCGATTCACTACTGGGTCGTGCATGAGTTCCTGCAGGGTAGGAACGAAGAACTGGTCCGCGCGGTTGATGACCGCATCAACATGGGCAAACCCTTCGACGCTTACTTCGTTCTCGATATGTACGAGCGCTTCGTCGCTGGAGCAGCCTTCCGCCAATTCCGCGGCATGGGCGACGACATGGAGAAATTGCTCGGTGGACTGATCGAGAATTTACGTGCGGCCGACCGCAGCGCGTCCGGTTTCCAGGACTCGTTGAATGCAAACATTGCTCGACTGGAAAGGGACAACGACCCGACCGGATTGAAGGCCGTCGCTCAAAACCTGCTCAAGGCTGCAGTCGCAGCAAACGCCAACAATGAGGCTTTGCAGAGAAATCTGGAGACTACCGAGCAAGAAGCCCAACAGCTCCGAAGTGAGCTCGAGAAGCAACGTCGCGAATCGATCACTGACGCGCTGACCGGTCTGCTCAATCGCAGGGGCATGGAAGTTGAAATGACGCACGTGTTCAACACCACGCAGGAAGTCCCTGCGGCCTTGTTAGTGCTCGATATTGATCACTTCAAGAACATCAACGACACTTATGGACACGCGGTCGGGGACGTAGTGATCCGCAGAGTCGCCGAGATGCTCAGCGGCATGGTTCCCAGCGATGCGGTATCGGCCCGTTTCGGTGGCGAGGAATTCGTCGTGTTATTGCCCGGTGCGTCACCGCATCAAGCCCACTTGATCGGCGAGAAGATTCGAGAATCGATCGAAAAGCTGCGGTTAGTCCGTCGTCACGACAAGCTTGCAATTTCGGCGTTCACGATCTCGATCGGTGTTGCTGCCAGATCAGTGAGCGACACGTTCGACCACCTGTTTGAACGTGCCGACAAGGCCTTGTATGACGCCAAGACGGGCGGACGCAACCGTGTCGTAATGGCATGATGAGCACGATCGCCTGCGCATAGGGCACGATGTCCCAACTTGATCAATTGAATCTTGCCGGCCAGCTTCCCAGCCCCAAAGGAGTGGCGCTGGCGATCATGAACTTGTGCGGTCGAGACGAAACCACGATCGACGACATTGCCCGGCTGGTCAGCACCGATCCGGCGTTGTCGGGGCGCCTGCTCCGGCTCGCGAACTCGGCATCGAGCGCATCGCGGCCCGTCGCGGCCGTGAACGAGGCGCTGTTGCGTCTGGGCATGAAGGCGGTCGGCCGACTGGCCCTCGGATTCTCGCTCGTTGATCAATACCATGCGGGCCCGTGCACAGCGTTCGACTACGCCCGCTTTTGGTCGCACTCCCTGCTGATGGCCATGGCATCGAGAGAACTCGCGCAAATGACGCGCGTCACGAGCCCCGAAGACATGTTTACGTGCGGATTGTTGGCCAGTATCGGATCACTTGCGCTCGCAACCGCATTTCCAGCCCAGTACTCGAAGCTACTCGAGAGCGATTGCGATAACCTTGTGACGTCTGAACGCGAAGTACTTGGTATCGACAACCGCGCCTGCACGCAGGCGCTACTCGATGAATTCGGCATCCCGAAAGCACTCGCTGAGCCCATCTACTATCACGATCAGCTGCAAGAGTGCGAATTCATCGAGGGCTCACGACCGTACCGGCTGACCCATCTGTTCCACCTCGCGCGCATGATCGCCGACCTTGGGCTCGCATCCGAACCGGCTCAGATCGAGCTCACCGCAGCGCTGATGCGACACGGTGGCCGCATCGCACTCGATCCCGACGATCTTGGTGCGTTGTTCGACCGCACGGTTGCCGCCTGGCGAGAGTGGGCGCAGTTGCTCCAAGTGCCTGCGGCGGCATTGCCATCGTTCCAGAATCTTTCGACCCGGCGGGTCGTCCCGGTCGAAGAAGCCGCGAACAGCGCGGCCTTGCGGATCGTGTTGATCGAGCCCGATGAGCGCGCCGCCGTAGTTCTGGTCGATCAGCTCGAGACGGTACTCGGGCACCGTGCCTACCGCGTTGCCGGAACCGATCAGGGTTTGTCGCTGGCGCTCGAGGTCATGCCACACGTTGTGCTGGTCGGCAGAAGATCACCGGGAATGTCGACGAGCGAACTTTGCCGTACCCTAAGGGCCACTGAGTGGGGCCAATCGCTCTACCTCATCATGCTGATCGATGGTGCCTCAGAACGGGAGCGTGTCTCAGCCTACGAGGCCGGCGCTGACAACTGCCTGTCAATGCCGACCGGTCTGGACGGGCTGCGCGCCCACATGCGTGCTGCACACAGATTCATCGATCTGCTGAAGGTGTGGCAACAAGATCGTGCCCAGCTCACTCACCTGGCGAGCGAACTGGCGATGAGCAATCGACGACTGGAACAGGTCGCACTGACTGATCTGCTGACGGGCCTGCCAAATCGCCGTGCAGGAATGGAGGCACTGTCACAGGTCTGGAGCGCGGCGTGCCGATCAGGCGAACCCGTATCCTTGATGATAATCGACGTAGACTTTTTCAAAAAAATCAACGATCGATATGGCCACGCGTTCGGAGACAAAATGCTCGTACTGATTGGCACGACGTTGAAGAAGGCGGTGCGTAACAATGACATGGCGTGCCGTCTGGGTGGAGAGGAGTTTCTGGTCATCTGCCCTAATTCAGACCTCAGAGCCACCGTAATCGCGGCTGACCGACTTCGCCAGGCGATTAAAGCTCTCGAGGTCAGCGTCCTCGGGGAAACGCTTGACCTTACGGTCAGTATTGGTGTCGCCCACAAGGAGCTCGCAACGCCCGATACGGATGCGCTGATGCTCAATGCGGACAAGGCGCTCTATGCTGCAAAAAGCACCGGACGCAATCGAGTGTGCTTCATGACAAAGGGCAAACTCCATCAACGGCCGGTATAGCGACGGGTCTGTGAGGCAACCTCTAAGTTGGAACACCCTCGAACTGGCCGTCAAACGCGTGCGGAGTCGATCAACTCCAGTGGATCGGGCTCGGGCAGTGGGCTGGAAGCCACGGCGCCAGCTTACAGACTGATCCGATCCGCTCATTGGCTATCTATTTTCGTCATCTCTTGGATTAGTTGGCCGCTCCAGTTCGGGTGCCGACCTCGCCAAACGACTTTCCGATCACCGCCCCCCCACGAACCTACCCATCGCACGCGAGGCCAGAGAGCGTCGGGTGAATGGCCGCTTACGGATACATGGTCCGGCTCAACGGCGGCTTTGGAAAAGATTCGCCACCGGCAGGTGATGTCCGGGTCCGACCCGCCAGCAAATACTACCCACTGTCCGCAACCGCTGCGTAGCTGTCGCTCGGCCATCCGAGCTGACTGACGGCAACGGGTCGGACTGAGACGTACAAGGTAGCTGCGCCGCCAACCAAATATGGATTGGTACACCGCACCGCAGCATGAAAATCGAAAATCAATCGCCGTTGCCTTGTGTCCCGTATTGGGACTATACTTACCACATGCGAATCATTGCCATCAGCTACCTACGAAACTTCTGGGAGGAAAACCCTGGCGCCGAGCAGCATTTGAAGGCATGGATTGATGAGGTGAAAAAGGCGGAGTGGTCTCAGCCGGCCGAAATTAAGGAGCAATACCGTAGCGTCAGCATCCTCAAGAACCGTCGGGTAGTCTTCAACATCAAAGGCAACGACTATCGCCTGATAGTGGCTGTCGCCTACCGTTACCAGGCTGTCTATGTGAAATTTATCGGTACGCATGCTGCCTATGATGCGATAGACGCTGAAACTATTGAAATGGAGCTGTGATATGGAAATCCGCCCGATTCATACTGAAGACGACTACAAAATTGCGCTACGCGAGGTGTCGGCCTATTTTGATAATGAGCCTGCCCCCGATACGCCTGACGGTGACCGATTCGAGGTGCTGCTTACCCTTGTGGAAGCCTACGAGACCAAGCACTACCCCATTGATCTTCCTGATCCAGTGGAAGCGATTAGATTCCGCATGGAACAGGCCGGACTGTCCCCGAAAGACCTTGTGCCTGCTATCGGTCGCTTAAACCGCGTTTACGAAATACTCAATCGCAAGCGCCCTCTGACACTCAATATGATCTGGAAGCTGCATGAAAAATTCGGGATTCCTGCGGAAAGTCTGATCCGCCCAGTCAAATTACCGCTTGCGGCTTGATGGTTACGGCTGGTTGTTGTGCCCGTCAACTTCCTCAACCTCGCCGGTCTCAACGTCACCGACTTTAAGGAATCTGAGACCGAGTATCACGTTAGAGCAACGCCAGTCGCCGTTTCTCGGCTTTGTCCGCACTGTGGACGATCCAATGAAACGGTTAGCCACGCCCAGAGAAAGCTTGTAATTCGGGATATTCCTGCTCACGGCAAAGCGGTAGTCATTCATCTGGACGTGCCGCGGCTAAAATGCCGCCCTTGCAACCAGACTTTCACGGCCATGGTGCCGGAAGTGGACACCGGGCGCGAAATGACCGAACGCCTTGCGCGTTGGGTTGGTCGCCAAGCGCTCGAATATACCTATGCAGATATTGCCAAACAGGTCGGCGTTAACGAAAAGACCGTCCGTAACATCTTCGACGAGTACGTTGCCAGCCTCGATATGCAGTTTAAGCGCGAGACACCTGTTTGGCTGGGTATCGATGAAATCAAGCTGCAACGATTCCGAGCAATTTTCACCAATCTTCAAGCCAAGTCGCTGATTGACATGTTGCCGGATCGGTACGGCACCTCTATCGTTGCATTTCTAGCGTCCTTACCGAACAAGAGCCGAATCACCCATGTTGGAATGGACATGTGGTAACTCACCCAAATAGTGTTGCGCTATATAATCTATATGCTACAGTGATTGGTGTTGAGTAGCCGGCTTTCTTTGAAAGCCGAGTAGCTGCGGTGTATGGAGGCGAAGTGGCGCGAGTCGAAGAATCCGATCTTGGCAGGTGGCGTACGATGGTGGCGAGCCGGATCTTGGCTGCGCTGGCTGATCATGCCAAAAAGGACGTTTCGTTTGTCCCGGTGAAGGACGGCGGCACTGAACGCTGGCACGCCACGGTGCGCGGCAGGGAATTCGAACTGCTGCTCACCGGCGCCAAATTCTTCGATACCCGTGCCGAGAAAGGCGGTGGCGGCGCGGTCGATCTTGCCAGTCATCTCTTCGGTACGGACTTCCGGGGAGCGGTAGCGTTCTTGCGGCAGAAAGGGCTTTAATGAGGCTCTTCTACACCGACGCCAGCTTCGAAGTTGCCGGGCATCCCCGGCCCAATATCCCCTTCCTCTGCGATGCTGAGATGGAGTTGGTTTCGGCACCCAACGAATACCTACGCTACGTGGCAACCGTCAAGGGCCGGACCCGCTCCGAGAAGACCTGGCGGACCTATGGCAACGACCTCCTGGAGTTCTTCGCCTTCCTGGAGGGAAACGACCTGGTATGGGATGCCGCCAACCAGACGCAGATCGCAGCCTGGCGGGACGCCATGCTGGAGCGCGGCTGCAAGCGCAGCACAGTCAATCAGCGGCTCCGCTGTGTCGATACTTTCTACGACTGGGCATTGAGAAAGGGCATTACCCACACCATGCCGTTCTCGAAGGACGAGGTGTGGGTCGCCAAGCCCAAGGGATTCCTTGCCCATGTCGATGCATCGGGCGGGCGCTTCGAAGCCAACGAGTTGACCCTGCGCACCCATAAGTCCATGCCGAAGTTCCTGCATCTGGATCAGGCGAAGTCCTTCCTGGAAGCCATGACCCCGCACAGGCTGCGGCTGATGGGCTATCTTATGCTACTGACCGGCATGCGTCGGGAAGAGGTAGCCGAATTCGACTATCGGGTTCTACCGAATCCCGCCGGCCGCGATCCCGACAAGCAGGTGCAACTGGTCCTCGATCCCGACTTGACAAAAACAAAGGGCAACAAGGAGCGGTTCGTCATGCTGCCCTACGACCTGGCCGTGACGCTGTACCACTATTTCACCTTCGAATGGCCAAAGCTCAATACGGCGCACAAGCGCCTACACGGACAGGAAACGACCCGCCTGTTCCTCTCGGAGGAAGGTGAGCCGCTGTCTCTGACGGGGCTGAACAATGCCTTCCGCAAGGTCAGCGAAAAAACTGGGATCAAATGCCATCCTCACATGCTTCGACATACGTTCGGCACCTACGAACTGTTGCGCATGGGCAGGACGATGACGCAAAGCCAAGCCCTGTTCTGGGTCAGGGACCGCATGGGGCATAGCTCGATCCAGACCACCGAAATCTACATCCACGCGGCTGACCTTGTTCAGCACGATGATGTGGATGGCTACCAATCCGAAATATGTGAGGCCCTGCGCCGTGGCGATTAGACGACAGAAGCTCGACCGCAAGGTCAACCTGACCATGGACGGCGATCGGGTGGTGGACATGCCGCCGGATTGGGCATTCATCATCGACTGCCCACACCACGGGAAGATTTCTTTCGATTTCAAGCCCTTCTGCCGGGGCGGCCGGGATGAGCTTGCCGGCCACATGCGAGATGCCTTCTGGAGCCTGCGCCACCAAGTCGTTGGCATCACCTTGAGGGGCTACGAAAAGGATGGGGTCCGGCACTTCTGGCGATTCCTTGATGCGCTTCAGTCTAATGGCGAGCCGATCACCCATCTTGCTCATATAGACCGCAAGCTACTGGATCGCTATCTGGCTTGGCTTTCGTTGCAAGTGGCGAGCGAGGGGAAGAACAAGGGGCAGCCCTGGTCCATCGGGGCAAAGAAAGCAGCCTTCAAGTCGCTCAAGGCATTGCTCACCAACCGCCAGAAGCGGAATCCGGCAACCGTTAGCCCTGCCTTGAACTTCCCGCGCAACCCCTTTCCCTATTCCAATCGCCTCATACCCAAGCGTGAAGCCTATTCGGTCGCCGAACAGAAACGCATTCTTGCGGCCTTGAATACCGATTTGCGCGGGATTCACGAGGGCGACGGCGAGCCGCTGACACCCTTGCAAGTTCTGGGCGTCCATCTGCTGGTTCTGGCCCTGGCGACCGGACGCAACCAGCAATCACTCTTGGAACTGCGGCGGGATAGTCTGCGCGAGCATCCCTTGGACGACCGGGAATTGCTGGTCACCACGAAACGTCGTGGCTATTCGACCCACGCCACATCGCTAGCGAAGGCGGCGGAGGTGCCGTCTGATCCGAAAAGCCTGCAAACCATCCCGGCTAGCATTGGCGATCACATCCGGTTCTTCTGTGAGTTCACCGCAGACCTGGCCGTAGAGGCGGATAAGCGAGACAGTGATTTCGTGTTTCTCCAGCGCATCGAAAGCAAACATCGCCGAGGCGTGGTGGAAAAGGTTGGTCTGGCCAGTGTCACCTATGCCTGCAAGGCGTTTGTTAAACGCCACAACCTCCTTGATGACTGCGGTCGCCCACTGATGCTCAACATTGCCCGGCTGCGGCCCACCTTCGCCAATGAACTCTATCGGCGCTCCCGCGACATCCGTCGCGTCCAACAGGCATTGGGGCAGGCGAGCGTACAGACCACCGCCCGGCATTACGTTGATGCTCCATTGGAAGCGGAACGGGACCATTCGATGGTCGTTGACGCTATGGTTGGCACCTTCACGCGCCAAGAAATCGACGGCAAGGTGCTGCTGGCAGCAGATGGCAAAATCCCGTTGCAGGACGTGAAAGACCTTCTCTCGGGCGGGTATAACACGGGCATCGCCCGCTGCAAAAATCCGTTTCGGGAAAACGAATCGGTCTGCAAGAAGTTCTTCGCCTGCTTCAAATGTCCGAGCATGTGTGTCTTCGAGGACGACCTGTGGCGGCTGTTCAGTTTCTATTACCGCCTCCTGGTGGAGCGGGCCAAAATCAACCCCCTCCACTGGCTGAAAACCTACGGCCCCATCCTTCGACGGATTGACGCGGATATTGCCTCCCAGTTTCCGGCCAACAAGGTGGAGGCGGCACGGCTGAAGGCACAGCAAACTCCCCATCCTGCATGGAAAAGCCCGCTACTATGAGCCTACACCTACTCGACCTACGCCCCATTAAGGAAATCCACGCCGCCGACAAAGTGCGATGGACAGTATCCATGACGCTCCAGCCGGACGGTACGCCGCTGGTTGTAAGCCGCTGGGGAGATGAGGTTTGGGACTGGTATCCCTACATACCCCAGGAAAACAAACCGCCGAATGAGAAACAACTCGATTGGCGGTTCTCGCTCCCCGATGGTCGCCGGTTTACCGACCCCGAGCATGCAGGCTTGCTGGAGTCTGCCAAGGACTTCATCTGGTCGTTGTTCATTTCCCCGGTAGAGGGCCGCAAGCGTCCCTCCATGCTGACCTTGCGCGGCAAGGCGAACAACTTGCGGACACTCATCCGGTGGATGGTTGCCCACGGGCTGACTCGATTTGACCAATTAGATGGCCGAGCGCTGGATTATGTGGCGGCGGCCCAGCTTGGGGTGTCGGGGGAACCCTCCGCCCCGCACACTATTACATTGCGGCTCCACATCATCGAAGACCTCTACTTCCAGCGCGACAAGCTCTATGATGCACTACGGACACACCCCTGGCCCCACGAATCAGCGGGCCTGCTGGCTGGCGAAAAACATGGGATCGGCTATGACAAGCCGAAAACCGACTTCATTCCAGATATGGTGGCCAGCCGCCTTGCTGAGGCGGCCTTGGACTATATTCGCAGCCAGTCCGTAAGAATTCTGGCCACACGAGGCGCAATCTGTGAAGCCGCTGGCGAAAAGGCCGCGCAAGGGCTTGGTAAAGCCTCTCAGAAGAATGCTCGCACGGCAGCGGCTCGGGAAGCGGGCTATGAGGGTAGCGACCATCTGACTGCCGAAACTCGACGCCTTCGAACAGCCTGCTACATCGTCATCGACATGTTCTCCGGCGCTCGTAACTCCGAAGTGATGTCGCTGGCCGAGCGGTGCATCGTGCCTGGCACGAGCAAGGATGGCACAACTGATGTGCTGTGGATGCATGGAACCATCTACAAAACCGGGGTTAGACCGCATCGTTGGATGGTGCCGCCTGTGGTTCAGGAGGCGGTAAATGTACTGACCCAGCTTACCTCGACGCTGCGGGAACTGCTGTCCGAGGAGGAAACCGAATTGAGGGAGCGCATTGGACTGTCAATAGGCATCGAACGCACCAGATTGGTCAAGCGTCTCGACATGGTGCGCAAACAGAAGACCAAGCTGTTCTTAGGGACTGGCGGTCGGCGGTGTGACATTGCGGTCATTTCCAATGCTCAGGTCAATGTGGATTTGAAACAGTTCTGTGCCGACCAAGGTATATCCGGCACGGATGGGCAGCACTTCGATCTCCATTCCCATATGTTCCGGCGGACCTATGCCCGCTTCGTTGCCCGCTCTGAACTGGGTGATCTGCTCTTCCTGCGCGACCATTTCGGCCATTGGTCCATCGACATGACGACCTATTACGCGGATGGTGGTGCGGACGAATACGAGGCTGATACCGAGCTTCTGGAAATGATCGCGGTCGAGAAGATGGGGAGGCAGACGGAAATCATGACAGGTTACTTGGATTCCAATACCCCGCTCGCCAATGGAAGCCACTGGTTGAAGGATTGGCGCTCCACCGTCCGCACAGCAGCGAACAAGGAAGACCTGATCCGCGAGTACGCCGGCACCATCACCTTGAACGGTACGGGGCATTCGTGGTGCGTGGGCAATGCCAAGGGCACCGGCTGCGGCGGACTCTGCGTCTTCGAGGCGCAGATGTGTGTCGATTGCAACTACGGCATCATTGGCCTAGAGCATCGGCCCGTCTGGGAGGGCATCCGGGAGCAGCAGCAGGAAACGCTCGCCCTGGACGACATGGGTCCAGGTGGCCGGGCTCGGGCGCAGCAAATCATGGGCTACGCAGAAAAGGTGTTACGCCGGCTCGATGGGCAGGAAGTGGCGGCATGACCGGCGTACCCGAAGCCAGCCTGGAAGCGTTGGCCGCCCATGGCCGCGATTCGGTCAAGGAAACCCGGCAGAAACTGGAGTTGGCTGTCCGGCGCTTGGTAAATGGCAATCCGCAGATTGTGCCAAAGGGCACTAAGCTAACTGCCGCATCCGTTTGCAAGGAGGCCGTCGTTGACCGTGCAACTCTCTATCGCTTCCACGAGCCGGTGCTAACCGAGATTCGCCACATCAACGACACGACACCTCGGGCACAACTCAAGGAAAGTCGTTCGGAGCTAGCGACGACAGAAGCCAAGCTGAAGGAATATCGCACCTTGGTTGAGGAGGCCCAGGTAGAAGTCGCTGCCCTAGCCAGAATCAACTATCGACTTGACGCCCGGAACAAGGAGCTAGAAGAATTGTTGCGCATTCGGGATGGGGTAATAGCGCAGCTTCAGCAACAGGTTAATTCCAGTACGAAAGGTATCGTACGCAACATTAAAGATTGTGGATAACGACTGCTTGGCCTGTATTTATAGGGCATTCAATCGGTAGCAACAGTTGCCAATCATTACATAACATGTGGTAACTCACCCAAATAGTGTTGCGCTATATAATCTATATGCTACAGTGATTGGTGTTGAGTAGCCGGCTTTCTTTGAAAGCCGAGTAGCTGCGGTGTATGGAGGCGAAGTGGCGCGAGTCGAAGAATCCGATCTTGGCAGGTGGCGTACGATGGTGGCGAGCCGGATCTTGGCTGCGCTGGCTGATCATGCCAAAAAGGACGTTTCGTTTGTCCCGGTGAAGGACGGCGGCACTGAACGCTGGCACGCCACGGTGCGCGGCAGGGAATTCGAACTGCTGCTCACCGGCGCCAAATTCTTCGATACCCGTGCCGAGAAAGGCGGTGGCGGCGCGGTCGATCTTGCCAGTCATCTCTTCGGTACGGACTTCCGGGGAGCGGTAGCGTTCTTGCGGCAGAAAGGGCTTTAATGAGGCTCTTCTACACCGACGCCAGCTTCGAAGTTGCCGGGCATCCCCGGCCCAATATCCCCTTCCTCTGCGATGCTGAGATGGAGTTGGTTTCGGCACCCAACGAATACCTACGCTACGTGGCAACCGTCAAGGGCCGGACCCGCTCCGAGAAGACCTGGCGGACCTATGGCAACGACCTCCTGGAGTTCTTCGCCTTCCTGGAGGGAAACGACCTGGTATGGGATGCCGCCAACCAGACGCAGATCGCAGCCTGGCGGGACGCCATGCTGGAGCGCGGCTGCAAGCGCAGCACAGTCAATCAGCGGCTCCGCTGTGTCGATACTTTCTACGACTGGGCATTGAGAAAGGGCATTACCCACACCATGCCGTTCTCGAAGGACGAGGTGTGGGTCGCCAAGCCCAAGGGATTCCTTGCCCATGTCGATGCATCGGGCGGGCGCTTCGAAGCCAACGAGTTGACCCTGCGCACCCATAAGTCCATGCCGAAGTTCCTGCATCTGGATCAGGCGAAGTCCTTCCTGGAAGCCATGACCCCGCACAGGCTGCGGCTGATGGGCTATCTTATGCTACTGACCGGCATGCGTCGGGAAGAGGTAGCCGAATTCGACTATCGGGTTCTACCGAATCCCGCCGGCCGCGATCCCGACAAGCAGGTGCAACTGGTCCTCGATCCCGACTTGACAAAAACAAAGGGCAACAAGGAGCGGTTCGTCATGCTGCCCTACGACCTGGCCGTGACGCTGTACCACTATTTCACCTTCGAATGGCCAAAGCTCAATACGGCGCACAAGCGCCTACACGGACAGGAAACGACCCGCCTGTTCCTCTCGGAGGAAGGTGAGCCGCTGTCTCTGACGGGGCTGAACAATGCCTTCCGCAAGGTCAGCGAAAAAACTGGGATCAAATGCCATCCTCACATGCTTCGACATACGTTCGGCACCTACGAACTGTTGCGCATGGGCAGGACGATGACGCAAAGCCAAGCCCTGTTCTGGGTCAGGGACCGCATGGGGCATAGCTCGATCCAGACCACCGAAATCTACATCCACGCGGCTGACCTTGTTCAGCACGATGATGTGGATGGCTACCAATCCGAAATATGTGAGGCCCTGCGCCGTGGCGATTAGACGACAGAAGCTCGACCGCAAGGTCAACCTGACCATGGACGGCGATCGGGTGGTGGACATGCCGCCGGATTGGGCATTCATCATCGACTGCCCACACCACGGGAAGATTTCTTTCGATTTCAAGCCCTTCTGCCGGGGCGGCCGGGATGAGCTTGCCGGCCACATGCGAGATGCCTTCTGGAGCCTGCGCCACCAAGTCGTTGGCATCACCTTGAGGGGCTACGAAAAGGATGGGGTCCGGCACTTCTGGCGATTCCTTGATGCGCTTCAGTCTAATGGCGAGCCGATCACCCATCTTGCTCATATAGACCGCAAGCTACTGGATCGCTATCTGGCTTGGCTTTCGTTGCAAGTGGCGAGCGAGGGGAAGAACAAGGGGCAGCCCTGGTCCATCGGGGCAAAGAAAGCAGCCTTCAAGTCGCTCAAGGCATTGCTCACCAACCGCCAGAAGCGGAATCCGGCAACCGTTAGCCCTGCCTTGAACTTCCCGCGCAACCCCTTTCCCTATTCCAATCGCCTCATACCCAAGCGTGAAGCCTATTCGGTCGCCGAACAGAAACGCATTCTTGCGGCCTTGAATACCGATTTGCGCGGGATTCACGAGGGCGACGGCGAGCCGCTGACACCCTTGCAAGTTCTGGGCGTCCATCTGCTGGTTCTGGCCCTGGCGACCGGACGCAACCAGCAATCACTCTTGGAACTGCGGCGGGATAGTCTGCGCGAGCATCCCTTGGACGACCGGGAATTGCTGGTCACCACGAAACGTCGTGGCTATTCGACCCACGCCACATCGCTAGCGAAGGCGGCGGAGGTGCCGTCTGATCCGAAAAGCCTGCAAACCATCCCGGCTAGCATTGGCGATCACATCCGGTTCTTCTGTGAGTTCACCGCAGACCTGGCCGTAGAGGCGGATAAGCGAGACAGTGATTTCGTGTTTCTCCAGCGCATCGAAAGCAAACATCGCCGAGGCGTGGTGGAAAAGGTTGGTCTGGCCAGTGTCACCTATGCCTGCAAGGCGTTTGTTAAACGCCACAACCTCCTTGATGACTGCGGTCGCCCACTGATGCTCAACATTGCCCGGCTGCGGCCCACCTTCGCCAATGAACTCTATCGGCGCTCCCGCGACATCCGTCGCGTCCAACAGGCATTGGGGCAGGCGAGCGTACAGACCACCGCCCGGCATTACGTTGATGCTCCATTGGAAGCGGAACGGGACCATTCGATGGTCGTTGACGCTATGGTTGGCACCTTCACGCGCCAAGAAATCGACGGCAAGGTGCTGCTGGCAGCAGATGGCAAAATCCCGTTGCAGGACGTGAAAGACCTTCTCTCGGGCGGGTATAACACGGGCATCGCCCGCTGCAAAAATCCGTTTCGGGAAAACGAATCGGTCTGCAAGAAGTTCTTCGCCTGCTTCAAATGTCCGAGCATGTGTGTCTTCGAGGACGACCTGTGGCGGCTGTTCAGTTTCTATTACCGCCTCCTGGTGGAGCGGGCCAAAATCAACCCCCTCCACTGGCTGAAAACCTACGGCCCCATCCTTCGACGGATTGACGCGGATATTGCCTCCCAGTTTCCGGCCAACAAGGTGGAGGCGGCACGGCTGAAGGCACAGCAAACTCCCCATCCTGCATGGAAAAGCCCGCTACTATGAGCCTACACCTACTCGACCTACGCCCCATTAAGGAAATCCACGCCGCCGACAAAGTGCGATGGACAGTATCCATGACGCTCCAGCCGGACGGTACGCCGCTGGTTGTAAGCCGCTGGGGAGATGAGGTTTGGGACTGGTATCCCTACATACCCCAGGAAAACAAACCGCCGAATGAGAAACAACTCGATTGGCGGTTCTCGCTCCCCGATGGTCGCCGGTTTACCGACCCCGAGCATGCAGGCTTGCTGGAGTCTGCCAAGGACTTCATCTGGTCGTTGTTCATTTCCCCGGTAGAGGGCCGCAAGCGTCCCTCCATGCTGACCTTGCGCGGCAAGGCGAACAACTTGCGGACACTCATCCGGTGGATGGTTGCCCACGGGCTGACTCGATTTGACCAATTAGATGGCCGAGCGCTGGATTATGTGGCGGCGGCCCAGCTTGGGGTGTCGGGGGAACCCTCCGCCCCGCACACTATTACATTGCGGCTCCACATCATCGAAGACCTCTACTTCCAGCGCGACAAGCTCTATGATGCACTACGGACACACCCCTGGCCCCACGAATCAGCGGGCCTGCTGGCTGGCGAAAAACATGGGATCGGCTATGACAAGCCGAAAACCGACTTCATTCCAGATATGGTGGCCAGCCGCCTTGCTGAGGCGGCCTTGGACTATATTCGCAGCCAGTCCGTAAGAATTCTGGCCACACGAGGCGCAATCTGTGAAGCCGCTGGCGAAAAGGCCGCGCAAGGGCTTGGTAAAGCCTCTCAGAAGAATGCTCGCACGGCAGCGGCTCGGGAAGCGGGCTATGAGGGTAGCGACCATCTGACTGCCGAAACTCGACGCCTTCGAACAGCCTGCTACATCGTCATCGACATGTTCTCCGGCGCTCGTAACTCCGAAGTGATGTCGCTGGCCGAGCGGTGCATCGTGCCTGGCACGAGCAAGGATGGCACAACTGATGTGCTGTGGATGCATGGAACCATCTACAAAACCGGGGTTAGACCGCATCGTTGGATGGTGCCGCCTGTGGTTCAGGAGGCGGTAAATGTACTGACCCAGCTTACCTCGACGCTGCGGGAACTGCTGTCCGAGGAGGAAACCGAATTGAGGGAGCGCATTGGACTGTCAATAGGCATCGAACGCACCAGATTGGTCAAGCGTCTCGACATGGTGCGCAAACAGAAGACCAAGCTGTTCTTAGGGACTGGCGGTCGGCGGTGTGACATTGCGGTCATTTCCAATGCTCAGGTCAATGTGGATTTGAAACAGTTCTGTGCCGACCAAGGTATATCCGGCACGGATGGGCAGCACTTCGATCTCCATTCCCATATGTTCCGGCGGACCTATGCCCGCTTCGTTGCCCGCTCTGAACTGGGTGATCTGCTCTTCCTGCGCGACCATTTCGGCCATTGGTCCATCGACATGACGACCTATTACGCGGATGGTGGTGCGGACGAATACGAGGCTGATACCGAGCTTCTGGAAATGATCGCGGTCGAGAAGATGGGGAGGCAGACGGAAATCATGACAGGTTACTTGGATTCCAATACCCCGCTCGCCAATGGAAGCCACTGGTTGAAGGATTGGCGCTCCACCGTCCGCACAGCAGCGAACAAGGAAGACCTGATCCGCGAGTACGCCGGCACCATCACCTTGAACGGTACGGGGCATTCGTGGTGCGTGGGCAATGCCAAGGGCACCGGCTGCGGCGGACTCTGCGTCTTCGAGGCGCAGATGTGTGTCGATTGCAACTACGGCATCATTGGCCTAGAGCATCGGCCCGTCTGGGAGGGCATCCGGGAGCAGCAGCAGGAAACGCTCGCCCTGGACGACATGGGTCCAGGTGGCCGGGCTCGGGCGCAGCAAATCATGGGCTACGCAGAAAAGGTGTTACGCCGGCTCGATGGGCAGGAAGTGGCGGCATGACCGGCGTACCCGAAGCCAGCCTGGAAGCGTTGGCCGCCCATGGCCGCGATTCGGTCAAGGAAACCCGGCAGAAACTGGAGTTGGCTGTCCGGCGCTTGGTAAATGGCAATCCGCAGATTGTGCCAAAGGGCACTAAGCTAACTGCCGCATCCGTTTGCAAGGAGGCCGTCGTTGACCGTGCAACTCTCTATCGCTTCCACGAGCCGGTGCTAACCGAGATTCGCCACATCAACGACACGACACCTCGGGCACAACTCAAGGAAAGTCGTTCGGAGCTAGCGACGACAGAAGCCAAGCTGAAGGAATATCGCACCTTGGTTGAGGAGGCCCAGGTAGAAGTCGCTGCCCTAGCCAGAATCAACTATCGACTTGACGCCCGGAACAAGGAGCTAGAAGAATTGTTGCGCATTCGGGATGGGGTAATAGCGCAGCTTCAGCAACAGGTTAATTCCAGTACGAAAGGTATCGTACGCAACATTAAAGATTGTGGATAACGACTGCTTGGCCTGTATTTATAGGGCATTCAATCGGTAGCAACAGTTGCCAATCATTACATAACATGTGGCGACCGTATCGCATTGCGGTACAGAAGGTGCTACCCAATGCCAAAATCGTAGTCGATAAGTTTCACGTTGTCAGCAAGGCTAATGTCGCATTCGATACCGTCCGCCGGAAGATTGCCAACGCCGACAAGGGGAGCAGTCTCGGCTTGAAGCGAGCACACAAGCTCTTTGCCAAACGCAAGAATGACCTGAATGACGAACAGTATTTGACCGTATCTGGATGGCTAAACAGTTTCCCAGAATTGGCGGCGGCCTACGACCTCAAGGAGAGATTGTTTCAGGTTTATGAAGCCACTGCCCCTGAGGAGGCATGGGGCAAATACCTGAACTGGGAAAGCACTATCCCGCCTGAAATGGCTAAAGCGTTCCGGCCGGTAAAGACAGCATTTCGCAACTGGAAGCCGTTCATCCTAAATTATTTCGACGACCAGCGAGTGACGAATGCCTTCACCGAAAGCTTCAACGCCAAGGTTCGCGCCGTCTACCGCAATGGGCGCGGCTACAGCTTCGAGCGGCTACGCGCCAAGGTACTCTATACCGACATGTTCCAGAAGCGTGTCCGAGTGCAGGAGAAGGTTCGGGTTAGGAAGCAGAAGTTTGAAGATGTGGCAATGGTGCGATTCATGTGTATGGGAACCGCCATGGATGACGAGTACGAGACACGAATTCAAACTCGGGTGGCAAACCTTGGAGTAGACCTGTCCACACTGGAGCAGGCTTTTGATTCAGGCAAGTTCTGATGTGAAATCAGGCTCCGTCCACCCGATAATCCGGAAACCCGACTTACTTAGTCTGCTTCCTGACCAACAGCCGCCAGCCCCTTTTCTCATTCAAACCGGTAGTGCAGACGAGGACTTCACTTTTTGTAGGGAAAGGTTTGACCGAATCGATGTCACTCCAAGCCACTTACGTAGTTAGTCTCAAATAAACACCCCATAAGCATCCGGGTCGCAGACTACGATTTGCAGCATGTAAGTCGCAGTCACCGATGACGTTATGGCAAAGCAGAATCTCGGGCATGCAGGCAACAAGCTTCTCAAATTGCAATGGCGCTTCGCCGGCATGATTGCCCGAGGTAATCCGCTTGGCAATCAGCGGCAACTGATTAAATCAGGGCTCGCCAGACAGATTCGGTGCTTTGTAATCTGTGGACAGGGATTGGATGAGATGAAATAAGGCTTCTTTGACTTGGTTTCCATCACACCCCATCAGAACTGCGTCCTCCAACACGTCTACGGCAGACTGGCGTAGTTCTACGAAATTTTCTCGCATTACTTTTAGCTTTTCCGTGCAGGCAATGATGCTGCCATCTATTCTCCGCCATGGCTTTTCTGGCGAGCCGTAAATTTGTTCGGTTGGATGGATTTTTTTCATATTATTGTTCCAGACTCGTCGAGGGGTTAGCGGCCAACCAACGGCACCCAACTGAAATCCTTGAGGGCAGCAACTGCTTCTTCAGGGGATTGGTCTGCACGCAGAGCGAATGAACTGAAGCCGCACTTGTGTAGCAGGTACATTTGGTCGCGCAGGATGTCGCCTATCGCACGCAAGTCACCTCGATACCCCATGCGTTCGCGCAAAATTCGACCTTGGGAATATCCGCGGCCATCCGTGAATGTTGAGAACTGAACGGCAATGACAGGCAATGTCTCAAGTGCCGGGGCCAATCCTTCAGGTTCATCCGTGGACCCAAGCCAGACGCTGACTGAATAACCTCGTTCTTTCAGGCGCTGTCCATGCACCAGCCAGAGAGGCATCGGCAAGATAAGGTGCTGCGTAACTACATTACACGCTTCACCAACGTCCTCTGTGTCAATGAATCGCCAAGGGTCCGATAGGACCAAACCGTGTTGGTTAATTAGCGGTGCCATGCTTTGCTCCGTAGACGCCAAGTTTGAAAGGCTCGACACCAATTCGGAAGAACGTGTCGATAAAGACTTCCTCATCGTGCCGGTGCGCAACATAGACCCCGACGATTTTTTCAATCACATCCGGAATATCCTTGGCAGCAAATGAGGGACCGATGACCTTGCCGATGCTTGAGGCATTACCTTCTCTGCCGCCCATGGTAATTTGATACCACTCCTCCTCGTTTTTATCGACGCCCAGGATGCCGATGTGACCAATGTGGTGATGCCCACACGAATTAACGCACCCAGAGATATTGAGTTCCAGCGGTCCCAGGTCGAACAGATAGTCGAGGTCATCAAAACGCTGCTGGATGGCCTCTGCAATGGGTATTGATTTGGCGTTGGCAAGTGAACAAAAGTCGCCACCCGGGCAGCAGACGACATCGGTCAGCAAGCCAATATTGGGCGTTGCCAAGCCTTGGGATGCTGCTATTGTCCAAAGTTCAAAGAGGTACTGACGCGGCACATGGGGCAGCACGAGATTTTGCTCGTGGTTTACACGGACTTCCCCGAAGCTGAATCGCTCTGCCATATCGGCAATCACGTCCATTTGGAGTGCCGTCGCATCACCGGGAGGAATCCCTGTCTTTTTTAGCGACAAGGTCACAATCGCGTAACCTGGGTGCCGATGGAGGCTGACACTACGGCTCACCCACCGAGCAAATTGGCGATTCGCAATGGCTGGTTCACCCAATTTTGGTCCGCCGGTTTCTAAGTCGTTGTAAGCAGGTGGCGCGAAGAACGTTTCCATGGCAGAAATCGTTTCGTCAGGAATGGTGTTGGGGCCACCACGTAGATGCGCCCATTCAGTATCTACTTCGCTGGCAAATCCTTCCTGCGTCAGGTCTTTGACCAGAATCTTGATGCGCGCCTTGTATTTGTTATCTCGTCTGCCGTAGCGGTTATAGACGCGCAAAATCGCCTCAAAATAATTCAATAATTCGTTGCCTGGCAGAAAGTCTTTGGCAGGCCGCCCCAGCATGGGCGTTCTCCCCATGCCGCCACCCACAAACACTTCAAATCCACGCTCTCCAGCGTCCGATACTTTCGCACGCACACCAATGTCGTAGAAGCGGATTGCCGCTCTATCCTCACTACCACCGGCGAAAGCAATCTTGAATTTACGGGGGAGAAACATGAATTCCGGCGCCAAGGTCGACCACTGGCGAGCAATTTCGCAGTATGGTCGGGGGTCGAAGATTTCATCGCCTGCTACCCCGGCGAAGGCATCGCAAGTGATGTTACGGATGCAGTTTCCAGAGGTCTGGATGGCATGCATTTGGACCGTGGCGAGCTCTGCCAGAATATCGGGTGCCTCATTAAGCCGAATCCAGTTGAACTGCACATTGCAGCGGGTTGTGAAATGCCCATAGCCGCGGTCATATGTCTTGGCAATATGTGCCAGCATGCGCATTTGTTTGCTTGATAGCACCCCATATGGAATGGCCACCCGCAGCATGGGCGCATGGCGCTGCACATACAGTCCATTCTGCAAACGGAGCGGCCGAAAATCGTCCTCGCTTAGTCGTCCACCCAGAAAGCGCGCCATCTGCCCGCGAAACTGAGTGACCCGGTCTTCGACCAGTTTTTGGTCAATATCGTTATATATATACATGGTTATCGGTGAACTCAGAGGGGGTCAAGGCAGAACAAAGCTGCTCTTTTCCATGACGGAAGTGGCAGGGGCATGTGTGGCTGAGATTCGGAAATGAATGGGCTGGATGCCTCTGGCTTCGCTATCGCTGGGCATGGCAACGGTAAGGGAAATCGGTAGAATGCTGCCAGCATCTACCGTAAACTTACGCTCACCAACAATTCCGATGTCTGGTAGTCCAGTAACCTCAATCTTGAAATTGCGTGCCGTCTCATCGAGGTTCATCAGTTTGACCGTGTAGGCATTCTCAATCGTCCCATCGGCTGTTTCACGATGCAGCGCGCCGCGGTCACGAAGTACATCCACAAGCAACAGCGAACGCTCGGATAGCGTCCATGCGCCCAAGGTAGTGAACACCACCAGCAAGCTCGCGTAGAGAGCGACGCGCGGCCGCCCGAGAAGGCCCTTCGATTGTGCCTCCCCTGCCAACTCTTTCTCAGACATAAAACGGATAAGTCCAGTGGGTGTGCCGACTTTGTTCATTACCTGGTCGCAGGCATCAATGCATAGGCCGCAGTTGATGCACTGGTATTGCAAACCTTCCCGGATGTCGATGCCGGTCGGGCAGACCTGCACACAAATGCCACAGTCAATGCAGTCACCGGAATTACCCACTTGGCGACGGGCGCTGCGTGGCTCGCCCCGTTGAATATCGTAAGCGACGTTCTTGGTCGTCGGGTCGAACATGACCCCCTGAAATCGAGAATAAGGGCACATGTGCTGGCAGACCGCCTCTCGTGCCAGCCCAGCCTGAACGTAAGTAAACGCACAGTAGAAGATGAGCCAGAAGCCTTCCCAAGGCCCAACACTCCAATCCGCCAAGGTTGGGAGAAGTTCACGAATGGGCGTGAAATAGCCGACGAAGGTGATTGCCGTCCAAGCCGCAAAAATGAACCACAGCCCATGTTTGATGGCTTTGAGGCCAAGCTTGCGAGGATTCATGGGGCTTTGGTCGAGTTTCAACCGTGCCAGATGGTCACCTTCGACCTTGGCTTCAATCCAGGTGAAGATGGACGTGTAAACCGTCTGCGGGCAGGCAAAACCGCAAAATAGGCGCCCGGCCAGCGCGGTGACGAAGAACAAGGCCGTGGCCGCCAGAATGAGGACGAAGGCCATCAATAAGGCATCCTGGGGCCACAGGACCAGTCCGAATAGATAAAACTTCTCGTGAGCAATATCCAGCAGTACAGCCTGCCGTGTGAAGCCATTGGCATCCCAGGTCAGCCAGCAGGTGCCGTAGAAAATGATTTGGGTGAACCAAACCATGGCCCAGCGCAGGGCATTGAATTTCCCCGTCGTCGCTTTCGCGTGAATATTGCCCTTCTTACGGTAAAGCGCTAGCTTGGCTTCCCTGACCTTGCTAATGGGGTTGCTCATATCTATTTCCCTCCTATCACGATGGCGAGGGGTGAAATTCCCTGCCGACCATGGGAGCGAAGTAAATCACCTCGCCATCAATGGAAACAGTTTCAGATTCGGATGTTTTTAGTAGGAACAGATGCGCAGGTTGGCTCCAAAACTGTTCCTGTTACTTACTGCCAAACCTGTATCTGTGACGCTTGCTTCAATTGGCCAAAATAGCGGCTTCAGTAACTTGGGAGGCAAGCATGACGGCTGTAGCGGCAACAGGTCTCGAAAGGCTTGAGACTGAATCAAGCAATGGACGCATTCCGGGAAACAAAGGGATTTGGGTCGGCATCACATGCGAATTCGTCGAATTCCTCGTTCTTTTCGCGGTGTATTTCATCGCCCGGGCACATTTTCCGGAGGAATTTGAGCAAGGCGGTGAGAAATTGTCACGCCTGGCGGGTACAGCGATTACCTTGCTCATGGTGACCAGCAGTTTTTTCATTGCCTGCTCAGTCGCCACGATGCGTGCCGGGCAACGTCGGGCGTCCATTGCATGGCTTATCGCCGGACTTGTCATGGCCCTTGGCTACCCGCTGGCCAAGTTTTTGGAATTTCAGTGGAACATGGCCAATGACATCACCGGCGAATCGGGAATCTTCTTTACCATCTATTACTACTTGACCCTGAACCACCTGGTCCATGCCACCTGGGGCATCCTTGGCATTCTTTGGGTTCTGGCACGCCATCTCGTCGGTGGCTATACCTCCGATGACTACAGCGGTCTTGAAGCACTGGCGAGTTACTGGCACGCCACCGACATCATTTGGCTTGTTCTTTTCTCGTTCTTTTACGTACTGGTCTAATCATGAATACTGCCACGACAAAAATTCCGGCTGGTTTGGCGCCTTTAACGTATGCATGGCTTGGGCTGGTCGCGTTGACCTTCGCCAGTCTTTATCTGAGTCACTGGTTCCACGGAACGGCCTGGCTGCAAATTTTGGTTGCAGCCATCATTTGGCTCAAGGGCATCTTGGTTGCCAAGGAGTTTATTGAAATAAAGGCTGCTCACTCCTTTATTCATCGCGTGGTACTGGGTTTTGTTGCGGTTACGCCGCTTGCTCTACTTATGCTTGCCTATTTCGGCAATCACGTGGCGCGTTGGGCAACGCTATAGCTGTTGGTAGATAAGTTGGCCCAATGTCGCCATGGCACTGTCCAAGCGTTCTGAATCCGGATGTCCGAAGTTGAGTCGCAGATGGTGGCTAAACTCTCGTTTGGCCGAAAAGATGGGGCCCGGGGCGATGCTGATACCTTCGCCGAGTGCTTGTTGGTGCAACAGAAGGGTATCGACTTTGGCGGGCAGCTCCAGCCATAGGAAATAGCCCCCTTGCGGTCGGGCCAGTTTTGTACCTGCAGGGAAGTAACGCTCGATGGATTGAACGAGTGCAGCCTCCTGGGAGGAAAGCGTATTCCTTAAATGGCGGAGATGATTCTCGTAGCCACCATGCTTGAGGTAATCAGCAACCGCAATCTGAACCGGGATGGTCGTAGCCAGACTCAACGAAAGTTTTTGGCGCTGGATATTGCGCGCATAACGGCCGGCTGCAACCCAGCCGAGACGGTAGCCGGGGGCCAGACTCTTTGAGAACGACGAGACGTGCATGACCAAGCCAGTCCGGTCTTCTGCTTTGCTGCAAAGCGGCGCCTGTTGGCCAAAATAGAGTTCGTTGTACACATCGTCTTCAATGAGCGGGATGTCGTGGCGTCTGAGCAGTTCCAGCAAGGCTTTTTTGTGCTCATCTGAAACCCTGCTGCCTGTCGGGTTGGCGAAATTGAGCATGAAAAGACAGGCCTTGATAGGGTGATGCCGAAGGGCATCCGCCAAGGCGGACAAACTGACCCCTTCGCGGGGATGGCTGGGAATTTCGATAACCTTGAGGCCCAAGCGTTCGCTTGCTTGCAACCCGGCGTAGAAAGTGGGCGACTCAATGGCTATCAGGTCGCCGGGCCGGGTGATGGCCTGGAGACATAAATTGAGACCCTCCATGGCGCCCGAGGTGATGACGATTTCCTGCGGAGAGACGTTCGCTCCTTGGGCTAGATAACGTAAAGCCAATTGCCGTCGTAACTCTTCGTTGCCTGGGGGCAGGTCAGTCACTGTTGCCAAAGGGTCAAATTTGCGAGCCGCGTTGGCGAGATAGCGTCCGAGTTTGTCGAGCGGGAACAAATAGGGACTAGGAAAACTGGAACCGAGCGGTACAACAGACGGGTCACGGACGCTGTCCAGTATCTGGAAAATGAAATCGCTGACCTGAAGCTCGGTGGAGCCTCCGACCGGATGCGTCATCTCAGGCTCTGGTAGATTTTTTCCCAAACGAGCACGAACGAAATAGCCCGATTTGGGCCGTGCTTCTATTAGTCCACGACTCTCCAGTAAGTAATAGGCCTGTGTGACCGTAATAGGGCTAATGTCGTGAATTCGACACGCATTTCGAACGGATGGCAGCCGTTCTCCTGGGCGCAGCACACCCTCAAGAATCAGCTTTTCAGTTTGGTCGGCAAGCTCTTGGTAGCGGCTCATGAACGCATGTTATCAGGCGGAGTTCCATGGGTATTTGGGAGGCATCAAGACGCAACCGAACAGATAGGGTGCCTTTGGAGCGATAGGGGTATCGAGGATGCCCCAGACCCGACGGCTGAGATACAGGATTCCGCGTAATTCGACGAGGGCTTCTAAGTTTTTCGGCACCGTTGAGTGACCGCTAATCTACGAATTGCTGACCCAGTATTCCGTTAGGCCGAACGGCCGCAACTGGCCGTACCCGGACCTTGGGGCGCTGCCCCAAACCCCGCACTCGCCGTGGGGCAGCCGGGGCGGGTTAAAAACCAACCCACCCCAGCAGCCGGGAGCGTTGGGTCGCGTCGTTCAGTCAAGGGCTTTCGCGGCATAAACAGGCTTCCTCCCGCAAGCGGGCCCCTCCTATTTATTCCACGGTCCCTTGACAGCCCGTCGCTCATTTCAGTCCCTTGGTCAGCAATCTCGGCAACATCACATTCCGACGAGCGGCGGTGGCTGGGGCTTTGATGGAGGCGTTCGTAGCATCCAGATCTCCCACCAGCACCACCTGATCGACGCCCCGGGTGACTGCTGTGTAGATCAGGGTTTGGTCAAGCAAGCGAGACTTGCGGATCGGCACGATCACCCGCGTGAACTGGCTCCCCTGACTCTTGTGCACCGTGATGCTGTAGCTGTGGCTGAGAGTCTGGACCTGGGTGGAGTCAAGCAGGTACTCACCGCCTTCAAACATGCAGCGGCAGCAGGGGTCATCCGGTTCGCTGACCGGCAACGCTCCGACAATGCGCCCGAGACTGCCATTGCGCAGGCCAAGCTTGTAGTTGTTTTCGGTGAAGATGACTAAATCGCCCACGCACAGAGGTATGCGGTCGAGCGTATTGGCGGCGACGTTGCCGTACTCGGCGTCCAGCGCCATGACCACCTCGCCATCGGCCTGATAGCGATTGTGCAGGGCGACATTGAGGTTCTTCACCCCGCCCAGGTTGGCGTTGGTGATGGAGAGGATTTGCACGGCGTAGTCAGTGCCATTGCCGCCCAAGTCTTCGTAAATGGCCTGTACCGTATCCTCAAGTCGCGCGTCATCGCAGGGCACGAAGGACACCCCTGATCCCTTGCCCTGGTACTCCACCCAGGCCGGCACCTGATGGGCGCGGATCGCGGCGGCAACTTGCGGGATGCCACTGGCGCTGCTCTGGCGCTTGACCACCTTCAGTTCGGTTTGCGGGATGCTCGGCAGCTCCGCCAAGGCATGCAGGACGAGTCCGGGGCCGATGGGCGGAAGCTGGCTGGGGTCGCCGACGAGAATCAGGCGCACACCCGAGGGGATATGGCGCAACAACCGATACATCAGGATCACATCGACCATCGAGACTTCATCGACGACGACTGCGCTACCGATTTCGATGGAACCCGGCTCGATCCCGGCAAGAAAGCCGGCGATGGTCATGGCCTCGCGTTGGGTGGCCTCCGCCATGCGCTGGGCGGCACGGCCGGCCAAGGCAAGCTGATAGATCGGCATATTCTCACGCTGATCCCCCAGTGCTTCATACAGCGCCTTGAGCACGGTGGTCTTGCCGGTGCCGGCTCCACCCAAGATCAGGCTCAGATGATTGGCGGCCGAGGTACGCACAGCGAGGCGCTGTTCCTCGGACAGGGTGATTCCGTGCGTGGCCTCATAGTCGTCAATGACTTGTTCAATGCCCCTGGGGTGGGGGGCGATCTGCGCGAAGAGGCCGGACTGTCCTGATTCATCCTCGCCCGCGACCATTTCGTGCAGGCGACGGGCAACGTAGCTTTCGATCAACCATGCGCCATGGGCTTGCAGGAGGCCGTCAATGCGGTGAAATGGAATGCCAGATACATCCTCCGATTGGGGATCATTTTGTGGCAAAGGATTCAGCGCCCGCTCGGCCAGCTCAGCGCTGTCCAGAAGCCGGGACAGGCGTGTGCGGGCCTCGCTCTCGGGGAGGCAGGTGTGGCCGTGCCTCATGCTGCCGTACAGCACGTCCTCGACCGCTCCGGCGAGGCGGCGGGGATCGTCTTCGGCGATGCCGAGGCGGGTGCGGACAAAGGTATCGACTTTCTTCCAGTCGGCCTCGAAGGAGATCAGGGCATAGGGGTTGGCCTCGATCTTCTCCTGCGCCTCGCCCTTCCAGTAGCTGACGACGCTCTGGCCCATCTTGCGGCTCATGCCCACGCGATCCAGCCAGAGCAGGGCATTGGCAACCTTGAACTTGTCGAAGGCGTTGCATAGCAGCTCAGCGGCTTCCGCGCTGATGATCTGGGTCAGGGCCTCCAGGTCGCGGTCTTCAATGAGGTCAGCCAGATCGGGACCGAAGCGGTCATACAGCCGTCTGGCCTTGACCTGCCCGATCCCGGCACAGTCGGGGCAGTTGGCGATCCAATCGATCATGTTGCGCCCGGTGGGTCGCAGCATCTCGGCGGCGGTGGCGTTGATGACCTGCTCATGCCGGAGGATGGCGGTACTGCCGACGGTCGCGCTGCGCATCGTCACCGGCCCCTCGATGAGCCAAACCTGACCCTTCTCTATCAGGCTGGCATCCGGAAGGAGGCGGTAGTCGGAGACGACGGCGTAGTGCTCTGCGCCATCGGTCACGCCGGCGAACACGGCACCACCGGCCTTGCCGCGACTGCGGATCGACGTGATGCGCAGGCTGACATTCACCATCGGCGGGGTGAGCCGGGCGTTCATGCGGGCAGCAGCCTTCCGGTACGAGAAAGGTGATCATCCAGATGCTCGAAGCGGCGCAACCGCTCACGCAAGCTGGCGACTTCGGCCTTGAGGCTGGCGTTCTGTTCTTCCAGCGCCTTGACCCGCGCTTCCACGCGACCCTTGGCGGCCATGATCCGCTTGTCGATGACTTTCTCGGAGGCGGCTGCGGCCTCATTGGAAGCGTCAGGAGCGGTTCTTAGGGGTTGGGTGAGGCCAAGGGTTGTCAATCGACTCTCCAGGGCCTCCAGAGCCTCCTTGACGGCCGGGTTCTGACGCATGACCGACAGGGAGAAGTCGCATTCGGCGGCAATCTCGCTGCGGTTGAGCTTGTCGCCTCGCAGGTAGTCGTGCCAGTCGTTGGTGACCTCGCGCTCAGCGATCCACGATTGGAACTTGGCGAGGTTGTCACGTGCGAGTTGCTGGCCGGATTGGTTGGATTGGCTCATACCCGCTTTCCCTTCACTTCCAGCATTGGCGTTCTGTCACTCCTGCCGAGGATTTTGGCGATGGCGGTGGCGAAGCCCGGATTGAAGACGAAGCGCCCGCGTTCATCTACGATCTCCCCGGTATCGCCGATACGCAGCTTTTGCTGAGCCAGGGACTTGGGATCGATGGCGGCAGCGAGAGCATTGCGTTCGGAATCGGTGAGTTGCGCTGCCGGTTCGATTATCGCTACATTCGTTGATCCCTTAGCAATCTCAGCCCCCAACGGCCTCATGTCGATGGGAACGACTGTCACGCTCTTGAGCATGTTGAGTTCGGCGCGAATCTTGTCGCGCTCAATGATCGCCATCTGACAAAGGCTACGGACGGCCGGGTCTTCAATCTTCTTGAGGAAGGCATGCTTGTCAGCTGGTGCAAGCTGGGCCTTGACCGCTTTCGACGGCTTGGGACCGTTGTAGGCTTCCCACGCCTTGATCAGTGCTGCGTAGTCTTCCGACTGCTTGTTGTAGATCGTGCGCGCCTTGAAGAGTCCATGGCTCTCAGCAACGCGGGCCATGTTGGCTATGCTCAGGTCGCGGGCGCCCTGGCTGTGCCGGCTGTATTCCAATGAGCACAGCTCATGGATCTTGCGCAGCTTCTCTTCCTTGTCGCGACGATTGCCCTTGTCGAGGATCGCCTTCAACACTTCGTCAGGATGCACGTCGGTCGTCATGATCGTCCTCCGTCGTTGGCTTCACAAGACGCAAGGGCGTCTGATTCTTGGCGGGCAATGCCTGGCGCGCAATCTCATTCAGCTTCACCCCAAGCAGCTTTTGCAGCGACTCGCCACGGTCAATGATTTCAACCACTGCCCGGCGTCCGAGCAGATGGTTTTGCGGGTTGGCGTGCCGCTCCAGTTGCCGCATGAGGGCGTTGGCGCACTGCATCTTTTCGTCCTTGGATAGTCGTACTAGGATGCGTGGATGACCCTCGCACTCGAAAGCGTTGTCGAGCAGATCGGCATAGGCATAGACCGCCTCGCCAGTATTCGATTGAAGGTCTGGGTACAACTCCATGTCTCCCACCACATTCGCCAGTTGCAGCAGCTCACTGGCATCTTCAATGACAGCGTGGGCGGTCAGGGCATCGCCTTGTAACGCCAGTACAGTGGGGCCATCGACGTTGACGGGCAGGGCCATGACCCGATCGATGGTGCGATTCAGCGCTGCAACATCCAACGTGAGTTCCTGCATTCGATGCATCGCAGCTTCATGGCGGCGCTCGGCGCTCGTGAGATCATGAGTCTGGCCGAAAGGTTCATTAGCCGCCTCGGTTCTAGCCTTGGACTTGAGAATCGCATCACGTTCTCGAAGTGTCGCCAAGGCTTCGTTCGAGGCATTCTGAAGGTGCCAGGATCGGTTGGTCAGGGTCGCAGCGAGAGAGTCAAGGTGCTCCTTGCCCGATGCACTCCAGCGGCAACGGCAGCAGTTACGCACGCCGCCCGGAACCGGGTCGTGGATGTCTTTCTGATTTCGACCTTCTTTGGTTCTGACCGGGCCGCCGTTATGGCAACCGGGGACCTGGTTGTCTCCATGTGTATTGCCGCCTGCGAAACAGACTCGATCATGCATGTAATACCAACCAAGTGGCGAGCGATCCGCAGAATTCAGCGGTAGAACCGTAGTCCAGTCCTCTGTATTGAATACGGCGATTTCACGCATCCGTTCTGCATTTGCGCTAAGCAGATCGCGCTCAAAGGTCTTGTGCTTCGTTTCTTCCAATACTTTTGTCGCCTGCTTGATCGAATTCTGGATGCCGACAAGTCCGGCCTTGGTGTAGTAAAGGGTCATGATGAACCGCGCATGACCGACGACCTTCGTCATAATGATAGGCGGCACGTTTCCGTCCATGATCAGGTGCGTGATCAGGCTTGGGCGGGTCGCGTGGGGGGAACTCCATGCTCGACCTGTCTCGGGATTGATCAGTTCGATGCGTTCTCCTGTAGGACTGCGAATGCCCTGCTCGCCGAGAGCGCTTTCGAACGCGGTTAGGAGAATTTGCCAAGCAACATTGGCTCTATTTGATGAAAGTGGCCAATCGGGGTGCTTGGCATCTTCCGGAAGCCGAAACAGAAAGGCTGTATCGGGATAGTCCTGCAACCGATTCTTGCTCTGGGGAGAGAGTTTGGTAGCGCCTTCCAGGTCAATCCATCGCGTCAGACGTTGGATCGGGTTGTACTTCATCTGCCAGTCCCGCAGTTTGGCAAGCCAACGGTAGGGGTCTTCGTCCGATTCCTCCATCTGCGGCCAAGGACATTCGAACCCCAGTGCTGATCCGCCTTTGCCTATATCGGCGGTCTTGTTGGAGTTGAAATAGAGCGTGATCTTTGCTCCTGCGGACTCTTCCTCGGTCGAGGGGCGACGGAACACACCCTGCTGGCGTGGGTTGCGGGCCGAACCTTGGCAGAGTTTGCTTGGATTGGGAATGAATTTAGCATCGTGCCAGATGAAGGTGTCTGCCTCGCCGCTGTCGGCCATGCGCGCCTGACCTCCCCGTACGGGGGTTTGCAGGTGCAGTAAGGCATGCACCCAGCGCACAGGCGACCACATTTCGAGAACGGGCCGATCTACAGTTGAAGGGCTTCGTACCCGCCAGACGCAATCTAGATCGCTCTTGTCGAGTCGATCCTCGCTAACCTCGAACCAATCGGGGCCAAGGCTGTTCCCATCGAGGTCTTTATTCCCCATCAAACCCTGCGCCCAAGTCCAATCGCGGAAGTTCGGACCCTGTACGATCTGCTTGCGCAGAAGAGAGACGAGCAAGTAACTTAGCAAGGTCTTTGTGGATTCCCGAGCTTGCGGTAATGCATCTTCACCACCAGCATTAGGATCAATCGGATTACGATAGAGGTCGGTAAAGCGGAGCGGTTCGCCGTCCTCCATATCGGCAAATTGCTCGCTATCCAGCACCCACTCGATCAGGTTGTAAATCTGGGTGTTATATGTTCGCCCTGACTTACCCTGCGGACAGGCAGCATAGAAGTCAGGTACCAACTGTTTGCGGTTGAGTAAGTCGGCTGGATTCAGGGGAAGGCGATGGGCGAGGAGGTAACGATCTACGAATACGCTCAGAGCGTTAATGAAGGTAGAAAATGGGGGACTGTGGGTGGCGGCATACTCGACAATCAATTTGCGCCAATGCTCAAGACTTGAGTCTCTTTTGGCTATCCACATGAACTGATCATCGTCTGATTTTGAGACATTTTCCGGTCGCTTGGCCTTACCTTCGGCAACATCCCGCCTAAACCAACTGAGTACAGCAGTTGAACTAACCCCCAATCGTGTGGCTACGGAAGTGGAAGATTCGCCGGTTTCCATAGCGCGTATCGCCTGAGCGCGAAGGGCGTCATCAGTGCTCTTCTTTCTGTATATCCCTAATGCCGCATAGATAACCCGTCGTGGAAGTTTCAGTTGCTCGGCAATCTGCCCGTATTTCTTACCAGTCTGGCGCGCATGCCATATTGCTGCCGTTTGCTCATCAGAAAGTTGGTAGTCGCTGGCGACATTTTTGATGTGATAGTCAACTGTTCCGACGCTGTAGCCTAATTCGCGAGCGATCGTTTTTGCTGATTCACCCTCAATTGCGCGGCGTATGATTTCCTTTCTGACCTCTTGTGGCACTTCGGGCAGTTTTCGAATGACGTGCTTGGTGTAATCCTGAACGGTTACTTTGGATAGGCCGAACTCCTTCGCGAGAGCGTTCTTTGTCTCGCCACTTTCGACGCGTCTTACGATCTCCATTTTCTGCTCACGCGTAACACGTGGCGGCACTTTCGGCGCGCGGTCATAGACAAGGTGGACGGCGATACCCATCGTTTTTGCGATAACAGTACGGATCTCACCATCCGCCGCTCGTCTCTGAATTTCGTCCTTTTGCGCCTGCGTTAGCTTGCTTTTCAACTTTGTCCCTCAGTTATCAAGTTCGCTTGTCAGCGCTAATTGCTGCGATGGAACCATCAGGTTATTTTGACGCAAGGTTTCTACGCCCTTGCGCAGCGTGTCCTGCGCCTCATTAAATTCGGCTTGGGTATATACAATCTGACTATCTGGCGAGCAATGGTGCATGAGTCGCTGGACGATGATCGGATCGATGCCCCCCCCGTCGCGTACGCTGACCGTAGGCATGCCGTCCTCCGTGGGCCGTGGTGCCGTAGCTCTTGCCATATATCAACCCAATGCGCCCGACAGCGTTTTGCAGGGCCTTTTCATACTGCGCGATGGTGTAAATACCCCCCTGTTTATCGCTACCTACATTGATCCATGCATAGGGATGATTGCGCTCAATGTCGGCGATCTGCGCCATGTAGCACTTCCAGATTTGCATGAACCAAAGCCCGTAGGTTTCTGGATACCAGTGCACATGCATATACCAACGGTCATCCAGCGCAGGATGCTTCCAGCCCGCGTTGAGCTTGCCCCGTATCTTGTGACGCGGAACCAAGCCATATTTAAGTGCAAGGTATTCCTGTCTTGAACCCCGCTGACCGGTTGGGGTTTTCCAGTCATCGGGCGCGTAACCAAGACTCGGATGATGGACGGCGACGAATGCGCGGCTGGGATCATCCCAATGGGGATGCACATCGGCAACGTACAAATGGAACGGTTCGCTGACGCGAAGTCCACCACCAAACAGCAACAAAGTGATCAGCATGCCGCGATAGTCCTGCTTTCCTGCGACCCGGAATCCTTTGACTAACAACTCCTCGAACCGCTCTTCGGGGAACGCCGGAGGGCGCTTTGGAAGCACCTTCGGGGTACGTTCGCCCCGCGTCAGTCGTCCACGTTCTTGGGGTTTGGTTGACCACGCGTGTCCAAGGAACGCCTTATCACGACGATATTTGTACGCTTGGTAGTCCAAGCGTCGATCATGTGTGTTGCCTTCATAGCGAGGATTGAACTTGGCTGCGCGCGGCGCATCCTCGCGACCCAGCCAGTCAAAGAAGTCGCTGAGTTGGGTGATCATGAAGTTAGCTTCGCGTGGTGCCATTCCAGACCACCAGAGATTGCTTGGGTCGTCCCGTGTGTCGGGATCGACGGTGCCGACATGCAGGGCGTTTGAGAAGTTGCGGAACATCCGCCATTCCTCTTCGCCCTGGACGGCATTGACCTCCAGGTACTCCAAGAACAGTTTGACGCCACGCACCAACTTTTCTTGCCACGCGAGACTCCTGCGCAGCGAAAGGCAGTAGTCAATCAACGGGCGGACAGGGCCTTGCGGTGTCATTAGCACCGGGATTTGCAACGATGTACCGGTATTGTCGGAATAGACCTTGCCGCTGACCACGCTAAAGACCACAAGTAGTTCCTTCGATCACCATAGTTCTGGTTGCATTATATGTATTAAAGGAGGTGATAGCACTATACTTTTGGGCAAGTTTTTTTAGTTTCGCAAATTTTGGTTCGAAAAAAGGGGGCAGAACGGGGAAAGTATGTGTTCGAAAATGGGGGTCATAAACGGCTGTGTCGTGGCGCGTTCTGCCGAGGTCAAGGCGCTGGGTATCCCGATGGGCGTGCCCTGGTTCCAGATCCAGGCCGAGGCACGAAGGTACGGCATCGTGGCCTTCTCGTCGAACTATGCCCTCTACGCCGATATGAGCAATCGGGTGGTCGAGGTCCTGTCGGATTTCTCGCCCAACCTGGAGGTATATAGCATCGACGAGTCCTTTCTCGACTTGTCAGGGAATCGTCGCGCATAGCCCCGGCGTGGGTGTAGCTTGGCTGTGAGGATTGAATACGTACGTGGTTGCGGTGCCCGCTTTCCAGATGTACGCATTTGAAGGCGTACACATAAGGAGCCCCGACATGCCCCGTGCGATCGTTGAAGACACAGCCGACTTGCCCTGCGCGTTCGCCCGGACGACAAGGCGACGCTGATGCGCGCGGTGGCGCTCGAGCACACCGACATGA
>ERZ724523.147-NODE-147-length-41567-cov-13.758046_pt1 | contig 41567 bp, 49 predicted proteins | sample MGYA00376056_ERZ724523 | MGnify/ENA primary metagenome ERZ724523 (study PRJEB28724, sample SAMN07190888) | wastewater metagenome | isolation source: influent of sewage treatment plant in Hong Hong | place: USA: Christiansburg, Virginia | collected 2016-03-01 ... | reverse complement strand
TGGGGGCAAAGGTGTGGCGCAGCCCTTGACGCCGCGCAATCGTGAAATCGCCGAAACTATCGGACGAGTGCTTGCGCCCCGCGGACTCCTACTCATTGGGCTTGATGTAATTGGTGATTCCGTCACTGAGATCAATGTCACCAGTCCTACCGGCTTTCAAGAAATCACCGACCAAACCGGCTTCAACGTCCCGGCGCTCTTCGTTGACGCATTGGAGCGGACCACACGTACAACGAACGATGAACCCCTGCAGCGCCCGCAGTGGTCCACGGCGCACATCAATTAATCCTTCAACTTTTGGGCTCGGATATGTTCGAAAAGTTGCACGTAATTTGCCATCCAAACGTTTCGCTGAGCATCTGAGAGATGCGAAAGTCCGTTCGACATCAACACAACAGGTGTATTCAATGAAAGCAATTGGCTATCGGGTCCCGGGAAACATCGATCGCGAAGATTCTTTCGTCGATATCGAACTGCCGCAGCCAAAGCCTGCGGGGCGCGACATCCTTGTCGAGGTCAAGGCAGTGTCGGTCAATCCGGTCGACTACAAGGTGCGCCAAGGCACTGCACCCCTGAACGAAGAGTGGAAAGTCGTGGGCTACGACGCGGCCGGTATCGTTACGGAGGTAGGTCCGGAGACGCAATTTTTCAAGCCGGGCGACGAAGTCTTCTACGCGGGCTCGATAGACCGCTCGGGAACAAATGCGCAGTTCCACCTGGTCGACGAGCGCATTGTGGGGTCCAAACCGCGCACATTGGGTTTCGCCGAGGCGGCTGCAATGCCGTTGACATCCATCACTGCATGGGAGGCGTTGTTTGATCGCCTCGACGTTCGGCGTGAGGTGCCTGGTGCCGCACGCGCTATCGTGATCGTCGGGGGCGCTGGTGGGGTCGGTTCGATGGCAGTACAGCTCGCACGCTACCTGACCGATCTCACAGTGGTCGCCACGGCTTCAAGGCCTGAGACGTCGGCTTGGGCCAGTCAAATGGGTGCCCATCACGTGATCGATCACAGCAAGCCTCTAGCCGCCCAAGTTGCGGCATTGAACATCGGCGCACCCAGCTTCGTGTTCTCCACCACGCAGACCAACCGCCATGCCAGCGAGATCGCGGAGCTCATTGCGCCGCAGGGGCGCTTCGCTCTTATCGACGGGTTGGCCGATGCTGGCTTGTTCATGCGCAAATCGGTTTCGATCCACTGGGAGTTGATGTTCACGCGACCGCTGTTCAAGACGGCGGACATCGATGGGCAGCACACGCTCCTCAACGAAGTTGCACGTCTGGTGGACGAGGGCGTACTGCGCACCACCATGACCGAGCGGTTCGCGCCTCTCAACGCGGCCAATCTTAAGCGCGTGCACAAGCTCGTGGAGACCGGCACAACCCGCGGAAAGTACGTACTGGAGGGATTCTGATGAGCAATACAAGTAATGCAATTAGCCCCCCGAAGGCTTACGTGATTTTCATCAAAGAAAGCATCCACGACGAAGTCGAGATGGGGCGCTACAAGGCGGCGGTCGGCGCGAGCTTCAAGGGCCACTCTCCCAGCTTTCTTGCGGCTTACGGCGCTCTGGAGGTCTTGGAGGGCGCGCCCGCGGAGGGAGTGGTCCTCATTGAGTTCCCGGACATGGAGAAAGCGCGCGCGTGGTATCACAGTCCAGCCTATCAGGAAGCGGCGCGGCATCGATTCGCCGGTGCCGTTTACCGCGGACTGATCGTTGAAGGAACTGCTCCACCTGAGACGAAACCATGAAGCTGTTCCTTGCCGCCTGAGCATGGCTGACTGCCGAAGCGCACATAGGTGCGCCGGCCGCAAACCTGAGCTACCCCTTACGACGCCCGCCAGCGCTTCGCAGCGAGCGCTGATGCGCTCATCGAAGCTGCCCGCGTGGCATCCAAGGCTATCAGCATCGAAGTCGCCATCGCCGTCACTGATCCCAGCGGCCACCTGGTAGCAGGATCAGGACGCAGCCGAGGTGGCGTTGCGCACGCTGGGTTTCGAAGTCCAGGGCTGATTCTGCCGCCCAGCTGAGTTGCGATCCGCCACTTCGCCAACTGCACGCTCATTCGCGAAAGGATTTGTGCCCAACATCGTGCCTCGTGCGCTTCCTTTTCTGTCAGGTTGTACAGGAAAGAAATTGCATCTTCAAACGGTCTTCGTCATGTACCCCATCCAAGGCCAATAGGTCAGCGCGAAGACAACCAGAAGCGCGGTGGCCACCAATGTGATGACGAAGCCGGTGCGAATGAAGTCACGCGCGTCGAACGTGCCTGTGCCGTAGGCAATCATGTTCTGCGGCGCGTTCACCGGAAGGATGAATCCAAAGCTCACGACGAACTGCAACAACATCGTCATCCCGATCAAGTTGATGCCCGGCGTTTGCACGGCCAACAGTACGCTCATGATGATGGGAATCATCGTCGAGGCGAGTGCCGTGGCGCTGGCAAAGCCGAGGTGGATGACGATCAAGAACAGCGACAGCAGCATCAGGATGACGAAGGCGCTGGCGTGTTGCAGACCAAGGTTCTGCACAATCAGGCTGGCGAGCCACCCGGCCGCATTTGTCCTCAGCAACGCGCTTCCCACGCTGATGCCGACCGCGAACAGCACGACCGTGCCCCACGGAAATCCCTGCTGCGATTCTTTCCAGTCCATCACCCCCAGGCGAGGCAGAAGCATCAAGGCAATCGCGGCGATGGTTGTGGACGACGTATCGAAGTCGTGCAGCACCTTCTCGGTCGCCCAAAAGCCCAGCAGCACCAGGACGATCACCAGAAGCTTCCACTCTCTAGCAGTCGTCTTACCGATCGCGTCCAGCTGCTTTCGTATGGTCGCCTGCCCGCCCTCGATCTCCTTCATCTCCGGTTTCATCATGCGGGTCATGATGAAGTAGACCGCGACGCTCATCAGTGCGGAGAACGGCGCCCCGGCAATGAACCACTCCATCCATGTGATCGTGGCCTGGAACTGTTTTTCGATGAAGCCGATGGCCACCAAGTTCTGCGCCGCCGCGGTCTTGATGCCGATGTTCCAGACGCTGGCCGTCTGCGCGGCGGCGATCACCAGCAGGCCCGCGAATCGACTGCGCTTGTCCACCTTGAAGGCAAGGATGAAGCCCATCATGATGGGCACCAGGCAAGCCACCCGCGCCGTTGTACTGGGCACGATGAACGACAGCAGGAAGCCCACGACCATGGCGCCGATCACGATGTGGTTGGTACGCGCATCGACTTTGGTGAGCACGAGCAGCGCAATGCGCCGGTCAAGCCCCGTGGCCGTCATGGCGGCGGCGATGAAGCAGGCTGCCGCGACCAATGCCACGGCACTGTTTGAGAAGCCCGACAGTGCCAGGCCCAGCGCCGCGCCGGTCCCCATGTCACCGCTGGCTGGCTTCGCGGCATCGGGGACCGCAGCCAGAAGGAAGATCATCAATGCGCCGACTACCACGGCGCTCACCGCATAGTCCAGCGCCTCGGTCATCCAGACGATCACGGCGAAGGCCAGTACCGCCAGCATGACCTGGCCGGCCGCGGGTAACCCCGGCGCAGCCGGCATCCATAGCACGGCCAACAAGGCGGCGGTTGCAAGCACGAGGCCGGCCGTCTTGATGTTGTGCCGTTTCGAAGAGGGCGGCACGGAAGGCACCTGTGTCTCAAGAGGAACGGCATTCACGGGCTGATTCATGAGATTTTCCTTGTCCGTTCTGGCGATGAGCGACGGCTCCCTGTAAGTCAGCGCCTCGCCTCGCCACCGTGGAGACGTTCAGCGCATTTCCAATTGCTTACGCAAACGTGCCACTTCTTCAATCAAGTCCGCCGTAAGGGCCGCCAGCTGTGGATCTGCGTCAAAGCAGGTCTCCAGGTGCGCAACCCGCCGGGCGCGCACCAATGTGAAGCTGTCGAAGCGCCATCCTTCAGACTCCAAGTGGACCTGCAGCACGCCTGCCTCAACCCGTTGCTGCAGCCAAAGCACCTCTACGCCGCAGGCCCGCGCCGCCTCCTCCACTGAGAACGCCGCGTCGCTCAACACTTCTGCATCGTGTATAGGTCTCATGTTCACGCTCCTGCGACTGTCCGCGCATCGAATCCGGGAAATGCCTGCGCCAAAGCCGAGTACGCGGCGCGCTGTCCGTCGGTGACAGCGGCCGGTAAGACGACTTCCAGCACCAGATAGAGGTCGCCGGGTTCCGATGCGGGGATGCCGCGGCCCTTCAGGCGAAGCTTTCTACCAGGCGTCCAGCCTCCGGGCACTGTTACCTCCACTGCGTCGTCCGCAGGCATTCGCACCTGCACCGACGCCCCAAGCGCTGCTTCCCACGGAGACAGCGATAGGCGACCGTGTACGTCCTTACCGTCGACACGCCACTGTGTGTTTGCGCGGATCGCCACTTCCAACAGTAGGTCGCCCGGTGGGCCGCCGTTGACGCCGGGATTGCCCTGTCCGGCCAACCGGATGTGCTGACCCTCCCTTACTCCCTTCGGAATACGAACTTCCAGCTGGCGTTGCTCGTGTCTCGGATGGCCTAGATCGTCAATACGTACTGCGTCCACGGCCAGCACGCGCTGCGCTCCAAGGTAGGTATCCAGCAGTTCGAGTTCAATGCGTGCGTGTCGTACCTCACCCGGGATCGGTCCTTCAGGGCGACGCGCCCCGCCGGAGCGCGTACGGGTAGCGCGCCCAAACAGCTCCTCAAAGAAGTCACTGTGCTTCGCGTCTCCACCAACGGAAGAAAAGTCAAAGCCTTGTTGCCAGTCGGGTGGAGGCCCAAACTCGCGACCGCTTTGCGGCTGCTCTGAAAGCTGATCGTACGCGGCGCGCTTTTCTGGGTCTGAAAGAACCGCGTTGGCCTCGTTCACCTCCGCCATCCGTGCAGACGCATCTGTTTCCTTGCTGACGTCGGGGTGGAACTTGCGCGCGAGCTTGCGAAACGCCTTTTTTATATCCCCTGGCGTGGCCGTCTTCTCCACGCCGAGCGTCTTGTAGTAGTCCTTGTACTCCATGCTGACCACCCAGCTACCGTCGGTACTCAGCGGGAATCGGATCCACGCTCAGTTTCAAACTAGTGTCGCGCTCTACCTGCCCGACTCGCTCCGCACTGAGCAACAGCTCAATTGCCAACGTAGGCAGACGCTTGCAGAAAAAAACTTGGCTGCTACGTCTATACCGATGAAGCTTCACCCTCTCTAAAGGGCTCTTCAATCGAAGTCTCATTGAACGCACGCCCTCCGTGCTGCCGGCGGCGTGCAACAAAGGACACGTCGCAACTTGACTGTCTCGAAAGGCGCCAAGGTGGCCGCCCGCGCCCATTAACAGCATTTGCATACGGAGTCTCCATTCAACTTGCTGCCGACACGATGGCCCTCGGCGGGTGCTTAGCCTCGTGCCTCTTGGCAAGCAAGAAGAGAGAACTCGCCGCTCCGGTAGGAAGCGTTTTCCGCACCACTCCGAAATAGGGTTCGGGAGCAAGCGCTGGGGCACTGTACGGCGCTCGGCGTGTTTGATAGTCCGGAATACATTTCCTATCGTCGCCGCGAGGATGGTCCGGTACTCAGAGGCTTTCTCCAGATGGAAAACCCTCAACGGACTACTAAGGTCAAGCTGCTCAAACTTGGAGGGGCCGGGGTAGACATTCAAGCAAAGGCAGCGCGGACGTTAAAGACATCGTCAAAGTAGGCACCTCGTCTGTCGGAGGCGGAGCACATTCCAGCGAACGCCGACGTCCGCTCCATCTTCATTGGCGACCTGACGCCCGCCAACATGCATACTGTGGCCAACCAAGTGATTTGCCATGGGATGCTGCTCCAAATTGATTACCCTGTCGCCAATGAATAGGCCTGGGCCTGTCCGTGACGGCGCGCGGTCGGCAGGTGCGGTGCGCTGAGGCCATCTCGAACAGCATCATGAACACGTCGGAATCGGACAGCTCATTTGCATCATGGTAGTGGCCCCGGCCCCGCCTGATTCCATTCCCACAGACGCTCCCAGTTCGTTCCTTGTTTAACAACTATCCAGAAGTTGAGGCAAAAGCGTTGAGCACCTCTCCGCGAAAGCGCGTAAGCTTGCGATGACGCATGACTGGGCGGCGACAGGGAGCCATTCACAATCAGACCGCAATGTCTACTCAACGTCTCTTTGCGAACGACTCTCCCTTGCCTACGACGCCGCTTCGCCGCTCTTCGGCTAGTCGCGTTGACGCTCTTCTGAGTGAGATTCAGGCGTGCCGCGTCTGCGAGGCGCATCTCCCCCTGGGTCCTCGACCCATTGTGAGAATCTCACCGTCCGCTCGCATCCTGATGGTTGGTCAAGCACCAGGGCTTAAGGTTCATGAAAGCGGGATCCCGTGGAACGACGCCAGCGGAAAACGGCTGCGGGAGTGGCTGGGGGTCGAGGAATCGGTGTTCTATGACCCGCGACGGTTCGCGATCGTGCCGATGAGCCTGTGCTATCCCGGTCGAGGCCACAGCGGAGACTTGCCGCCACGTCCCGAGTGTGCGCCTCTTTGGCATGAACGCATCCTCTCCTCGCTGCCACACATTCGACTGACTATCCTCATCGGGCAGTACGCTCTGGCGAAATACCTCGGTGAACGCAGGCAGACGACCCTCACTGAGACAGTCGCCGCATGGAAGTCGTATGCGCCACAGTTCATCACGCTGCCTCACCCGTCGCCGCGCAACCAGAACTGGCTAAAGCAGAATCCTTGGTTCGACAGGGAAATTGTGCCGATGCTTCGCAAGCACGTGGCAGATGCGCTAGCGTAGGCCGACTTCGGCTGCTTCCGGTCTGAGCGCCTAGACTTACCACCAGTTTGCGCATCGACCCTCAGTTCCTCGCGAAGCGACTTCTTACGAGGGGTTCGCGGACGAAGTGCTCCATGAAACGGACTGCCGTAGACACATCTGTTCGCTTACTTAAGGACACTCGGCTACTCGTCCTAACGGAGCCACTCGCATGAGCTTTAGGGACAGATGTTGGTACACGCTGCGCTGCGCACATGTGACTCGAGCGAAACGCTTGGCGTTTCCGACGAGGGAGTCTGCTGGAGCGGTGCGCATTGGGATACCAGTGCGGACTTTCTGCGTTTCGACACCGCATGGATCGGCGGGGGCCACTTGGAGCCCGAGCTGGCGCACGCCATTTGCAAGGACTGCGGCCACCCTGCCCAAGTCATTCAGCGCTACCCCTTGTGATCATCAGGCTGAACTCGGTGCCGCACGGTGTGCCCCTCCTCTGTTTCATCCAGGTATCAACACTCCATGTCTCGCGCGAGGCGCAGCCCACTAAATTGCCACCTGGTCGCGGGCGGGAAGAAATTGCGATAGGTGAGGCGCGTGTGGCCGCGTGGGGTGGCCACGCTTCCACCGCGGAGAACAACTTGGCCGACCATGAACTTCCCGTTGTACTCACCGATAGCTCCAGGCCACGGCCTGAATCCTGGATACGGATCAAAAGAAGAGCGCGTCCACTGCCAGACATGACCTGTGAGCTGTCGAATCTCCGGCAACCGTGCCGCTGATTCCCATTCAGCCTCTGTAGGCAGTCGCGCACCACTCCAAAGGGCAAAAGCAGCAGCCTCATAGAAACTAAGCTGACTCACTGGAGCTCCCAGATCCATCGGTTGGACTCCGGTCAGCCCGAACACCTGCCACTCCTCGGCCGGCGCGCAGGAGTCTCTGGGCGCAATCCAGTAGGCGGGCACTTGCCAGCTATTGGACTGAACCAACGCCCAGCCCTCGGACAGCCACAAGGCGGGAGTTTTATAGCCGCCGTCGGCGATGAAGTCGACGTACTCTGAGCAAGTGACCAAGCGGTCTGTGATTTGAAACGGCGCCAGCCAGCAACGATGTTGCGGGGTTTCGTTGTCGAACGCAAAGGTTCCGCCTGCGTGGCCGACTCCCACCAACCCGCTCGGTCCATCTAGCCATTTAACCTGTGAAGGAGCATGAAGGCGAAGCGGCCCTTCTCCGGAGGCTCGAAGTGCCGGGAGCATCGGATTGCAAGAGAGCAGGTGTAAGGCATCCGCAACAATGAGTTCTTGATGCTGCTGCTCATGCTGCAGACCAAGAACAATCAGCGGCCCCACAGACTTGAGGCTTTCGTTGTCGGCGTCCTCGATGAGCCGAAGGACTGCGGCATCGACGTGCTCACGATACCGGTGCACTTCATACAGTGCTGGGCGTGTGAGCAGCCCTCGCTGGGCCCTCGGATGGCGACTTCCCAGGGACTCGTAGTACGAATTGAACAGGTGCAGATAAGACGCGTTGAAGGGCTCGCATGAAGTGTGCGGCAACAGGACTACGGCCTCGAAGAACCACGTCGTATGCGCCAGGTGCCACTTCGTCGGACTCGCATCTGCCATTGACTGTACGCACTGGTCCTCCACGCTCAGGGGACTCGCTGCAGCCAGACTGGCTGCGCGAACCTCTGCAAAATGGTTCGCAAGAGCTGCGCGATCTGTCGTGTCAGGAATGAGAGGACTCGCGGGAGACGACGCGCGAAGTAGATTCCTGGTCATGAGCCCGGGGTCCTTTTTCATGAGCATGCCCGTCGTTCAGAGCAGCCACGTGGTTGAGAAAACATCGACAGAGCGCCAGGCGAACCGCCTCTCGTTCACTATTCTTACCGCGCATTGGCCCCGGTCGTACTGGGCAGGCCCCTCATGTGAGCCGCTGACTTCGTCGTCGCTGGGGGGCAGAGGGAGCGAGTTAGCCGTCGCTGAAGCACCGAAACTAGGCGGCGCACGTATCAGTCGGCGCCGTATTCTTGAGCGCTGTCGATCTGGACACGTTGCGCGGAGAGAACTGCAAAGTATCCGTCCGGGTCAGTCCAAAAGCCGGTCGTGTTCCATCCTCCCGCCCTCAGCAGCAGGCGAATGTCCCGGACGGTGTACTTGTAGCTGTTCTCTGTATGAATGGTTTCGCCCTCCCGCATGGAGAAGCTGCAATCGGCTACGCGAAACTGCACGTCGTATCGCGCGCGGAGATGCATCTCAATCCGGGATAGCCCCTCATTCCACCGCACCTCGTGCTTGAAGGCAGACACCGGGATGTCGCCGACGAGTTCCCGGTTGATGCGGTGAATCAGATTGAGGTTGAACCTGGCAGTGACCCCCTGCGGGTCGTCATATGCAGGCAGGAGGATTGCCTCGTCCTTCAGCAGGTCGACTCCCAGGAGCAGAGTGGAATCAGGACCAAGGGAGTCGCCAAACGTCCGAAGGAGATCGACAGCGGCCGCTTCGCTCAGGTTGCCAAGGGTAGACCCCGGGAAAAAGCCGACGCCACCTCGCTGCAGGACCGTAAGCGGCAGCTCCATCGGACGCAGAAAGTCCCCCTCGACAGGCCGCATGGGAATATGCGGGAATTGGGCCTGTAGAGACGCAATGGATTCGCGCAGGAACTCTCCGGAGATGTCGATGGCAATGTACTCCGAGACCAAGGCATGACCAAGCAGCACGGAAGTCTTGGTGGCGGAGCCCGCACCGAACTCAACGAGCACCCTGTTGTGCCCCAGGAGTGGCGCGATCTCGCGGATGTACGTCGACAGAATCGTACGCTCGCAACGAGTTGGGTAGTACTGCGGCAACCGAGTGATATCCTCGAACAGCTTTGAGCCTTCCTGGTCGTAGAACCAGCGCGGAGGAATGGCTTTGTTAAGCCTTCCCAATCCACTAAGTACATCAAGCAGAAACCCGGGACAGGACTTGGCTGCGGGCGCTACTGTGAGCGCAGAGAAGGAGGGGTTTCTCATCAAATGGAAAGGCAAATACTTTCGCACTCCAACATCATCCAGTCGATGCGTCTGAAGGTGCGCGAATGGCTCCATAAGCGGAGGAAAGGCGAAGGCTACAGCCACCGTGTCGCCATGCCATTGTTTTCCGATGACCCCACCCGGGTCAACCTGCCAATGCGTTCGGTCGTCCGACAAAATGAGCCAGGAAACCTGAAGTGGGTCGTTCAATGGATGCGCGGCTGATCAAGATATTCAAGTTGCCGACGTTCACCTTCGCCATTTGTTCAGACGCATCCGTGTGCTTGCTGAATCCGGGGTGAAACTAGCGCGCCAGCTTGCGAAATGCCATCTATATCTCCTATGTAGGGGTCGTCTTCTCCACGCAGAGCATCCTGTAGTAGTCCTTGTTAGCGTCAGTACTCAGCGGGAATCGGATCCACGCTCAGTTTCAAACAAAGGAAACGCTGCAACCTGACTGCGCCAGGCGGTCGCCCAAATAGACGCCAAAGCCACCCGCCCACCGATTTCGCATAGTGAGTCTCCTTTCAACTTGCGCTGCCGACAGGATGGTCTTCGAGGTGCTCACTTTAAGCCTCTGGCCGGCAAAAAGAGAACACTCGGCGCTCCGGCAGAAGCGTTTGCTGCACTACGCCGAAACTTGGTCCCAGAAGCGACCGCTGGGGCGCTGTATAGCGCGCGGCGTGTCCGATAGTCCGGAATACATCTCCTATCGTCGCCGCGGGGCCAAAGGCTCGCTCAGTTCCAGCGAAAAGTCATTCCGGGAGATACATTGGAAAGGGCCGACGTAAACAGGGTCACACGAGCAGCCCGAGCAGTGGGACGCGCAAGGATCGGCATCGAAAAGAAAAGGCCAGCGAACGCACAAGTCCGCTCCAGCCTCATTGCCGTCAAAGAACAGGCCTGCAAGCATGCGCCGTCACAGTTTGGCGCTCGGGCCGATCTGAACATCTACCTGAATTCGCACTGGAGATATTGACATGAAAGCCACATGGAACGGCGCAGTGATTGCGCAGAGCGACGACACGGTGGTCGTAGAGGGGAATCACTACTTTCCCGACAGTTCGCTCAACCGCGAATATGTCACCTCGAGCGATCACAAGAGCAGTTGCCCTTGGAAAGGCCAAGCGAGCTATTACTCGCTCATCGTGAACGGCGAGACGAATCGGGATGCAGCCTGGTACTACGCCAACCCAAAGCCGGGGGCAGAAATGGTGAAAGATAGAGTCGCCTTCTGGAAAGGTGTGAAGGTCGAAGCATAGGATAGTCAACACGCCAGAAGCTTGAGTTGAAAACTTCGGCGAACACAAACTCTCCACGGTTTTCACCAAAGTGCATGGTGCAGCGAGTCGACTTTTGTAAGGAGGGTTGCTGCACTCGCTAGGCGGATGAAGAAGCCGAAGGGCTAAACCTCACCTCGAAGAGAACGAAGAATTCTTTCGGCCTCCTAGGGCTTGAGCCCAAGAACAAAGTAGCAGCCCACGCTCGGCAGCAGATCAGAGAAATTTGAGGGTGCCTCCACTTCAATGATCACATTCTTCGCTTCCCACGAGGGGCGTTCTGAGTTGATGCTCGGCAGTTTACTTCCGACGAACTTCGCCTCTTGAACGCCAACGATAGCGCGTGCTTAGTCGATGGAAATAGTTGTCACTGGCTCCGACTGGCTATTCTGTCGAGGTACGTCCTTTGCGAACCACATGACATACATACCCTTACAGAAAATGGACTTCACCCGGTTCCGTAGACATATTTCAACTTCCGTTTCGGAGTTGTTCGAATGCCAGCGGACTCAGTTGGTCTAGGTGACTGTGCCGACGGATTCGATTGTAAAAACCTTCGATGTAGTCAAACACATCTGACTTGGCGTCTTGCCTGGTGGCATAGATCTGGCGTTTGATTCTCTCGTTCTTCAAGCTGCTGAAGAAGGACTCTGCTACTGCATTGTCCCAACAGTTTCCACGCCGGCTCATACTAGGCACCAATTGGTTGTCCTTGCACCAGCGGGCGAAGTCGTCACTGCCAAACTGACTTCCTTGGTCGGAATGGATCATCACTGGGCCCGTTGGGCGCCTGCGCCACACAGCCATCGTGAGCGCATCCAACACCAACTCTGTCGCCATGCTGGAGTTCATCGACCAGCCGACCACCATGCGCGAGTACAGGTCAATAACGGCCGTCAGGTACAACCAGCCCTCATGGGTTCGGATATAGGTAATGTCGGTGACCCAGACTTGGTTCGGTAGCGTGACCGTGAACTCACGTTGCAACCGGTTCGGTGCGGCAGTCGCAGGAAGGCCAACCCGGTAGCGTGGCCGCTTGTAACCACGCACTGAGCGCAGTTGGGCCTGGCGCATCAGGCGTGCTACACGTTTTTGACCGCATGTCACACCTTCCTCTCGCAAGTCCCGCAGGATGCGTGGGCTTCCATAAATTCCATGGCTGTCGTCAAAGAACTGCCGGATGCTGGCCAGCAAGACATCGTCGGCCAAAGCGCGTTTGGACTTTGGATTGGCCTTCCAGGCGTAATAGCCACTGCGCTGTACGCGCAGAACGCGGCACATGCTGCTGAGTCGGAACTGGCCTTTGTGTTCGGCCATGAATGCGTACTTCACCCGGACAGCTTGGCAAAGTACGTTGCGGCCTTTTTTAGGATGTCACGCTCCTCATTGGCCCTTTTGAGCTCCGCTTTTAGCCGGGATACCTCAGCCTTGAGTTGGCTTGTTTCTACACCTCCTGCGCTCGATTGCTCTTTGGCAAGCCGCACCCACAGGTACAGGCTTTTGTCCGACATGCCCAATCGCTTGGCTACATCCACTACCCCATGACCGCGCTCGGTCACCTGCTTGACGGCTTCCGCCTTGAATTCAGCCGGGTATCTCACTCTCTTCATTTCTCACTCTCCAGTTCAATTTCGACCTTGATAGGTGTCTATTGAACCGGGTGAAGTCCAAAATCTTGAGCGCGAAATCAAAGAAGTCGAGAGGAAAACCTCTCCACCCCCAAGTCCTCTCACTAGCAAACACCTATGTCGGACATCTCCGGGGCCACTAAAGGAGGCCTAGAGCCCAGATGCCTTTCGCTGTAAACCATCTAATGCGGTGAGAAGACCGCCCATATCCATCCGATGAGTTTCGTCAGCATTTATTTCGGCGTATACGATCGTCTGCTGCCGATCGATGAGGAAGCGCGCGGGTAGCGGCAGCACCCATCCACCTTCCCCATTGAACTTCTCAAGGTCTACGTTCATGGCCAGATACAGCTTCCTCAGTTCGGTCGGGACTTGCCAGTCCACGCCGAAGTGAGCCGCAACATGACCACCAGCATCCTGCAGTATCGAGAAATCAAGCCTTTGCCTTCGGATGCGCTCGCGGCTGAAAACAGGCAACTGAGGAGAAACGGCATACACCGATGCTCCAAGCAGCTTAAAGCGCGCGACAACCCGCTGTAAGGCGTTCAACTCCTTCTTGCACCAAGGACACCAGTCGCCGCGATAGAAAACCACGACCGCTGGTCCATCGAGAAGCCTTTCAGAGAGGGAGACAACCTGACTGGACTCGTCCGGGAGGGAAAAAGCTGGTGCACGGCTGGGGGCCTGCAATGCCCTGGTCGCACGATCGCTGGAGGCGGATTCTTCCATCACTCTGAGCATCAAAAATAACGCATCCGAGCGTGTCCCCACCTCCAAGTGGGCTCGCAATGCGTCGAGATTCTGCGGCAAAGACATCTAGGGCTGGGCCAGCCGCGATCTATGCGAAAACCGCAAGAAGAGAGCGAACTGAGTTTTACACTCATTCTGGCACGTCAGGGCGTATGAGCACCAACCAGCTACCCGTGAATTTTGCACAACGCACTGGCGGCTGACTCTGCGTGGGCATGGGCATGGGTATGACGTACGGCTACTTAGAACTTAGCTGGACATCCGGAGGGTCTCGCTCGATCTCTGAAATGATGAACTCAGTCAAGGCCCGTGCAGAAGGCTTCGCTTGACGTCCAACAGCATAGACCGCATTCAATTCAACATCACCTAAGTCCCACTCTTCCAGGACGCGAACTAGCGAACCCTCCCAAAGCTCTTGTGCACAACTAAGGGAGCTGGTTATGACGATGCCCATGCCCGCAACTGCTGCGGCGATACACCCTTCGCTAGTGGAGACGATCAAGCGGCTATCGACCTTGACGGAGGAAATCTGGCTTCCTTTGCGCAATGTCACGCCGGAGCCACTGCCGGAAGGACCAGCGAACACTTGGAAGTTAGCGAGGTCGGCCGGACACTCCGGGCGCCCGACCGCCGAGAGGAAGCCCGAAGATGCGGCGGCAACCCGTGGCCAAGAGTGAACCCTCCGGGCGACCGCGGAGGAGTCTTCAAGAACGCCGAAGCGCAAGGCCACATCAATACCCTCCGCGACGAGATCCAGCCGTTGGTCGTCCGAGAGCAGGTTGACTCGAAGGCGTGGATGAGCCGACATGAAATTCGGCAGCCGGGGAATTAGTACGCGCTGAGAAAAGCTCGATGAGGCCCCTATCCTCAGCATTCCACTAAGAACACCAGATCCTCTTACTGCGTCAGTCGCCTCATCCAATGCTTTCAACACGATTTCAACTCGAGCGAAATAGTCAGTGCCAGCTTCTGTGAGCGTCACGGCCCGCGGGGTACGAGCAAACAGCGCCACGCCAAGCTCCTTCTCCAGTCCGGCTATCGCGCGAGACACGGTCGGCTGAGAAACACCCCGCTCACGGGCAGCTACGGAGAAGCTACGCGTTCTAGCAACCCGTATGAACAGGTTCATTGCGTCAAAACGATCCGTCATCTACTTCAATGGCCTTTAAGCTACTTGCTGGGAATTCACCAGAAAGACGTTCTGCGCCTCTCCGGATCGTTGAACACGCTGAGCGCTCATGGCACTCGCGTGTGGCACCCCTAGTGCCCCCCGCGGCTATTCGTCTTCTGCATTCCTTCCGGAGATAGGTATGCTGAAACCGAATCTGTTGTATTGATCCATGTCCAGACCACTGCGCAAGTCTTGCGTCGGCTACTGGTCACCAATGGGATTCTCGTCAAGCGAATCGCTCGAGCGTCCAGAAAACGTGTCAATGAGTCCTTGACTAAAGCACCACCCTCCTGGGCGCCGAATTAAATGCGCGCAGGTGGGTCACTTCGAAGTGACTTCGAGCTTTTCCAGCTTCGATTTCAACGTTTTTAAAGGGACGATGGGCAAACGCCAGTGGGTCTTTTGTCGTGACTTGCGCGTCGGAATTCATCATTGGAGCAACTTGGAATCGGAACGAAAAGTGCCAAATGCTCATTCCGAAGCATTGAGCCAAGTCCACAAGTGCGAGCGTCTGGTCCAGATGCGCATCCATGTAGCGGTCTGGTCGCCGAAGCTCCCCTGAGGGCACCGAAGCTATTTGGCTGTATGACTTGGGCGTCTTTCACGATGGACGCGGCCACTCGGCCATGGTCTTTGGTGGACGCTGAAGAAGGCGCGCCTAACCAAAGTGGACTGAGTGATGGTGGAGCTGAGGTGCTCGGAGCGGCAGCCGCTTTCGAGCTTTTAGTCGTCGCTATCTTGGTGTTCTGGAAGGTCTGCTCAGGGCTTTGAAGCAGACTTCAGCAACGCCGGGTCTCCCACCGATCAGCGGTCAGCTGAGCGGCGACGCCACCAATACCTGCAAAGCTTTACGCTACACAAGCCTCAGGATTTGCGGGTGATTTCAACTGCTAGCAGCGCGGGCGATCTGCGGCTCGAGCGCAGCGAGGAATCCATCCATCGTCTGCTCGTGCAGGTCGACAGCTTTAGCCCCGCCACCCGCCACCACAGTGACGTCTCCGATGCCGATAACGCCAAGGATGAGCCGAAGGTACTGCGTCGCGATGTCGCGATCCCGGATTGGCGATCCCTCGGCGTAGATGCCGCCTGAGGCCATCAGCAGGGTCGCCTTCTTGCCTTCGAGAAGACCCTTGCCGTCGAATCCGAGCGTCACGCCCTTGCGCACGATATGGTCCACCCACGCCTTGAGCGAGGCCGGGACGTTGTAGTTGTAGACCGGCGTTGAGATGACAAGGTAATCGGCCACGAGCAGTTCGGCGACCAATTCATCGGACAGCCGGAGCTGTTCCCTCATTGCTTGCGTTTGATCTGCGGGTGACGTGAAGTACGCCTGCAGCCAGGGCGCCGTGACGAACGAGAGTCCGGAGTCGACGAGATCTCGATGCACGATGTGTCCTCCCGGATTGGCTGCGCGCCATGCCGTGAGGAAGCGTTGGGTCATTTGACGCGAGACAGACTGCCCGCCACGCGGGCTGGTCTCAACAACGAGAAGCTGGGTCATCAGAGGTTTCTTTCTTTCGGAGTAGTTGAGCGATACGCCAGCTGCCAATGAATGGGCTGCAAAAGCTTCAGCATCTAGCAAGCTTCGAGACAACCAGCGGAGTCAATGACAGGAATTTAGGGTCAAAGATGCCTCTATGGAAGAGATAAAAAGAAGATACTTTCCATCTGTTTTGGAGATGAAAAATGATCGGTAGTCTCACCCTCGACCAATTGCGCGTCCTCGTGACCATCGCGGACTCGGGCAGTTTTTCAGCTGCCGGTCGCGAACTCAGGCGCGCGCAGTCGGCTATCAGTCAAGCTGTCGCCAATCTTGAGGTGATTCAGGGTGTCGAGCTGTTCGATCGCCGAAGCCACCGCCCCCGCCTGACGCAAGTGGGTCGGGTGCTGGTAGACCAGGCGCGGTTGGTGCTCGCAAGCGCTGCTCGCTTCGAAGGCGTTGCGGCTAGCACGCGGGCGGGTGTGGAGCCAGAGTTGACAATCGCGATTGATCCTTTGGTGCCAACTGGACCGCTAATTAACAGCCTGCGCGCGCTGAGCGAGACATTTCCCAATCTCCCGGTGCACTTTTCCACCGAAGGGCTGGGCGGCTCATTGCGGCGGCTTCGCGATGGATCAGCGGCATTTGCCCTGTGCTTGCTGCTCCCTGGCGTTCCTGAGGACATCGCCGCCTATCCTTTACTGCGCGTTTCCATGCGCGCGGTTGTCTCGCCCGGTCACCCTCTCGCCTTATTGGGGCGTCCAGCGACCGAGGGTGACCTCGCGCCGCACATCCAATTGGTCTTGTCCGATCCAGTCGACCCGGGCGGGGCAAGCTACGGCTTAGCCGGCACCCGACATTGGCGATTCGTTGATCTCGGTCGTCGCTTCGATTTCCTGTTAGCGGGTTTCGGTTGGTGCCGCATGCCAGAGCACCTGGTGGCGACGTCGATAGTGGCCGAGGCACTGACTGCGATTGAGATTCACGATGATCCGACACCTCCAGAAGGCCTGAAGATCTACGCAGCGCACCGACGTGATCGTGCGCTCGGCGTAGCGGGACGATGGCTGCGCGACGAGTTGCGTCGTAGCCTCGTCTCTTAATCTAGCGGGGCACCTCTGAAAGCAGCCCTCCGCCAACGCTTGCTCCTGGCCGGTTGCGAAAGTCCAGCTGGCCGCGCACCTTCCCGGTCAACCTACATTGCAACTAAGCGACGTAGAGTCGATGCCGTCTGGCTGGACCTTGCGCATGTTCAAGAGAGCCGATCCGGGTACCCAGGTCCCGCCGTACCCGCGGTCCAAGAAAAACCGGACTAAGTGTCCAGCGGCGACCGAAGTACGCAACTCATTACGCAAAGCCCGATCGGGTCAGGGCCTCGTCACAAGAAAAGCAGCAAGCCCGCTCCACGAGTTTTATCGTCACCGGCTTGCTAAGCGATTCGCGCTATTAGCCAAGCGCTGAGGGAGAGGGAGCACCTGGCTCGCAGTGTCGTTTCGAGAAGGTGCCATTCTCAGCACCTTAAGCAAGTTCGCGGACGCTATGCGTTATCAATCGGACTGCAGAGGACTTGCTTATGACGATTCGTGTCGACACTTACTGGACTCGATCAAAGAAGAGCGAATGACGCATGAGTTTCAAAGACAGATGCTGGTACACGCTGCGCTGCAGCAGATGCGATTCGACCGAGTCGCTCGCTGTGTCGGATCAGGGAGTCAGCTGGAGCGGCGCAGACTGGGAGGCAGGCGCGCCCTTCTCTAAATTCGAAACCGAATGGACCGGCGGAGGCCACATGGAGCCCGAACTGGCAAGGGTTGCGTGCAGGGAATGCGGAGATGCGGCTCAAGTCGTCCAGCGCTATCCGTAGCGTGCGCCGGTAGATGTCTTGGACGGGCCACTCCCAACGATTCAACTTATGGGTACGCCCTGCCCGTGTCACTCACCCTCATCCTCCCCGCGCAGCTCAGGTCAATATGTCTGTCGCGAGCAAGTCGCAGTTCGGTGAACTGCCACCTGCAAGCGAGAGGGAGAAAGTTGCATACGTGATATTGGTGTGCGCGCAGGGTTGGCTCGATTCTCACTTGCACGAAAACACAAGGAGGGCGTCAGTGGCAATGCGCTCCTGGTGCTGCTGCTAAAGTTGCAAGCCAAGAATGATCAGCGGCCCAATTGACTTCAAAGTGTCCCTGTCGACTCTCTCCAGGGCCTGCAAGACTGCTGCATCAATATGCTCGCAGTATCGGTGCACTTCCGGCAAGCCCGGACGAATGAGCAATCCACGTTGCTGGGCCCGTAGATGTCGGCGCCCCAGTGATTCGGAATGGATTTGAAAAGGTGCAAGTAGAACGAATCGAACGGGACGCTCGGCGTATATGGCATGAGCACCACAGCCTCGAAGAACCGGGTCGTGTGTGCCAAATGCCACTTTGTCGGGCTTGCATCCGACGCGGACTGCAAACGCCCTTCCGTGCTGAGAGAGATCGCCAGAGCCAGGCTCGCAGCGCGCACATCCGCAAAGTACTTCGCAAAGGCTAAGCGGTCGGTCGCAAGGGGGACTAGAAAGTCTGCAGAACGCAGCGTACGAGGAAGATTTCTGGTCACGGGAGTCTAGTGCAACTCGCGATGCGTGCGTACGATGGACTGCTGCGTGGAGCCAGTACTACGGAGTCACGAACGTCGTCTTTCCGACCTGAAGAAGGAGCTCACACATGGTGACCAGAGGCTTTACCGGCCGCGGCGTTGACCCCATGACCGCTGCGGGGCTGCCTCCAGGACATCACGTTACTCAGGGCTTTCCTGTCCTGTCGGCCACTGCGACTCCAGATGTTGCTTTGAGCGAGTGGGAGTTCACGCTGAAGGAGGGGTCGCGGCGCATCGCCACCTAGTCATGGCTCGAATTCAATCAGGTCCCACGTACTGTTTGGAACGGCGATATCCACTGCGTCACCTCGTGGTCGAAGTTCGGCACAACTTGGGAAGGAGTATCTATTGATGACATATTGGTCGCTGCGGGCGTTGGGGAACTCAGCGTTTCCGATAGCCTTCTCTCAGGAGCCGCTCCAGCCAGTCATTGCGCGTAAGCTAAACGGGATTTATGCAATTGCGCTCCCTAGAGGTATCTGATGGCTAACTGGATCTGCTCAACATGTTCGGCTCTCGCTCGGGTCCTCAGTCTGAAATGCGGGATACGGAGCAATTCCCGACCGGAGTAGCGCTTGGCACCGGTATTCCCTCGGGTCCATGCCATATGCCTTGCGGAACGCGCGGATGAAACCACTGTTGTTTGCGTAACCAGCGGCTTGGCCAATCTGCCCAATGGAGACGCCTGTGACCCGGAGCTGCTGGGCGGCTTGTCGCATGCGCAAATCTCTGAGCACACTCATGGGCGCTCGGCCAACCAATTCGAAGAAGCGCGCCATGAAGGTTGATCGGCTTAGGCACGCAGTCCTTGCCAGGCTGTCCACAGTGTGCCTAGCCCCGGGCTTTGCCGTCATTTCGGCGAATGCCTTGGAGATCCTATGGTCCCTCAGAATCGCAAATCGCTCGACCCAGGGGTGAGGCGAAGTCAACGAGCGACGCAGAAGCAGCACCAAGGTCTGCTTCATGAGCAATGAGGTCATTGCGACACTGCCGGGTTGCTTTCCCTGTAGCTCGACGAGCGCATGACTCAACTTGGCTGGGAGCTCGTCACCATCCGAAAATCGCTCCACAATTGGCGTGGATAGGCCGCCAAACATGTCAACAACGTCCCCAAATGCGGCGTGGAAATGGCCACACAGAACACGCGCGCTTCCCGCCAGCATGGCCCGGTTTTCTCGCACCATTCGAAATTGAGAATGTTCGCTGCTGATAGGCGGGACGACTACAAGGGTATGTTGGGAAATCGCGATCGACAGGCCATTTGAAGTTGTGAGGGACCCAGTCCCCCACATTCCGTAGTACAGGCGAGTCATACCGTCGTTCCCTGGCTCGAACCGTCGGTCCCCCTTCAATGTGCATTCTTCAAGAATGACATGGCGTACTTCGAGCGTGCCGACGAGGGTATCCAAATCGGCCGGTGAGATGCGCAAGATAGGGCTATCGACCTTAGCCACGGAGAAGCTTGGCTCCCCACTCTCGGTGCTCATCAGCTCAGACTGGGTGAAGTCGTTGCTTTGCGCCACAGTATCTCCTACCGTGCGACTCGGTCCGAACGTATTCCTCCCTGACTTTCGCCGCTTCGACCCAAGCTTGGGCAACTGTGCGTAGCGGCTTCGTCCGACCAGAAAGACGGCATGCGGCATTGCTTCCCGCAGGCGTCGTGCGAGAGCCGTCGAACGACCAGTCGACCCCTCCACCCTCCATGGTTGCTGTCACGTAAATAGCGCCATCCAAAATACAGACCTCCTTATGCAAATCCCAAACGCGCTTTCGGAGAAGGCGCTAACTCTCGGGGACAGGTGGCTGCGCCCCGAGTTCCAGCACGGGATGTCGCTGGCGCCAGACACTTTTCCGGCCGCTTCACCGGATGCTCCCAGATTCCCTATGCCTCGAACATCCACTATCAACACATAGAAGCTATGCAGCAGCTGCATGAACAAGAGGGCTAACCTATCTCGCCTCCGAGTACTTCCCGCGTATCGGAGGATGTGCTTCTGTGGAGCAGGATGGCTTCAGGCACTCTGGACTGCCGGCTTGGACGTCCAGGAAGTGTGCCCAGGCGTCCAAAAATCTGCACAAAGCTTCGTACCTCCGTTCTGTTTTCGATGAAGTTCCCTTAGCATTCGAGCCTTATGGTTGGCTTTTCGAGCCGCCATCGAGGGCCGAATATGGCGCGTGAGCGGTGCACGCGAGATAGCAGATACGGTGACCCACCACCACCGCGCCAAGCGACCTCATCCCGGCTGCGCTGGTTGGCGGTGAAGACACCTAACGTCCGCGCTTTGGCGACCGAGTCTAAGGAGGTTGCGCTCTCGGCAAAGCTTTCAGAAAACATGCCGCGCGCTCGTTTGTGGGACTTGAACCACGCCTATCGCCTCTACGTCGGGGCTGCTACCGGCCATACTCAAGTGCACTACTGAAATGGAGCTGAACGAGCGTGTTGAGGGCACGCTAAAAATCATGCGTTTCGACACTGGCTGCAAACTAAGAGGAGGCCGATTTTTGGAGTTCATCATCCAGTTGCTCACAGAGCACGGCTTGATAGTCGTGTTCTTGAACGTGTTCGCATCGCAGCTGGGGCTTCCACTGCCAATGGTCCCGTTGCTGATAGTCATGGCGGCGCGCAGTGTGACCGATGATGTCGCCGTCGGCCCCCTGTTCGGCGTTGCGTTCGGGGCCTGCCTGATAGCGGACCTTATTTGCTACACGGCTGGTCGGCGCTATGGCAGCCGTGTGTTGCACACCGCATGTCGGCTGTCCCTGTCGCCAGACTCTTGCGTAAGTCAAACCCAGTCGCTCTTCTCGCGCTGGGGCGTGTGGACGTTGGTTGTGGCGAAGTTCATTCCCGGATTAGGACTCTTCGCCACTGCGCTTTCGGGGCAAAGCCGTGTGCCACTGCAAAGGTTCGTTTTTCTCGACGCGCTCGGTGTCGCTTTTTTCATCGGTACTTTCATTTGGCTGGGCCGCGCCTTTCATTCAGCGATTGACAGCCTACTCAACACGCTTTCAAGTTATGGCAAGGTCGGCCTAGCGTCTGTTTTCGTCGCGCTACTCTTCTTTTTGGCATTCCGCCTCGCACGTAGGCACCTGCTGATTCGGGCATTGCGTATGACGCGAATCTCTGTACCGGAGTTCAAGCGATTGCTCGAGAGTGACACACCTTACGTGGTCTACGACGTACGGGCAGCTGCCAGCCGTGAGCGCGACGGCACTATTCCCGGAGCGCTGCCTTGGTCGCTAGACGACACCCAGCGACCAGAGGCAGTGGCTTCGCCTGACACTCAGGTCATCGTCTACTGCGACTGTCCAACCGAATACTCAGCTGCAAAGGTAGCGCGCCACCTGCAACGAGCAGGCTTCACCCGTGTCCGCCCCTTACACGGTGGAATCGAAGCTTGGATTGCGGCCGGCCACCACCTCGAACGCCCTACTTTCCGCTCCGATTCGGCGAAGGTTCGCTGCTCCTGAAGCGGGTGGCCGAGCACACCATGTATTTACAGGCCCGGCCGCCAGCGACACGCCTGACCTCGACAGTCGCTGTGCGATATTGGCTTCTGCGACGGGCCGCTCATCGCCGAGCCATGGCAAGTGCGGAAAAGCAGAAAGTTCTTGATGATGGGCGTGCCCCCCGCACGAACCCATTGCACAGGCCAGTGGAGATGCTGCGTCCAATCCCACTTACAACTTTTGAGAGGCGCTGATTTAATGGGTCAAGACTTGAAAACAAAGGGTGAAATCAAGGTCGGAGATTTTCCGGCCTTCACGACGCTCGACCAACTATCGGGCTTCTTCATCGGAGTAGGAGGATAGGATGAGCTTATTTGAACGACAAGCGCCTGAGTTGCGGGTGCAGAGATGGATTGGCGAGGATGGAGGAATCAGCGTCGCACCGCTCAAGCTGTCTGATTTGGGGACTGGTCCAAAGATTTTGTTCGCCTTCCAGCACTGGTGCCGCGGCTGCCATGCGCATGGGTTTCCAACGCTCCAAAGATTGCATGGTGCACTGAGCTCCAAGGGCGTAGGTTTCGCTGTGATTCAGACCGTTTTCGAAGGAGCGCATGAGAACACCTTTGACAAGTTGCGGGTGAACCAGCTTAAGTACGAGCTTCCCGTCCCTTACGGTCATGACGAGCCACCGACCGGTGCAACGCTTCCCACCTTTATGGAAGACTACCGCACGCGAGGAACGCCTTGGTTCACGGTTATCGACGCAGACGGCCTTATCGTGTTCTCGGACTTCAATCTTGACGCGGACCTGCTTGTGAAGGAACTTGAGCAAGCGTAGCTAATGCGGCGTTCATCCATCCTGATTACTGCCCCTCTCGTGTCAATCTCTATAGGACGAGGAGGCGGCGTCCATACGCTGCCCATCCTCACAGCGCCTCGATCGTCGGATAATGCGTCGCTTCAGAACATCGCGACTAAAGCGCTCTACCCGGGGCGACACGTGCGCAATATCAAAGACAGCGACCTACCGCATTGGTGGAAAGGCGAAGTCGGAGTCTCGCGCAATCGAATTGTGCATATCGGGCGTCTCTCGCTTGTTCCTGGACTACAAGCCCGAACTTGGTCCACGTTTCTTCGACACGAAAGAAGCATTACCCCTGGTCAACGAACCGATCCGTGCGGGGGATGTGATGACTTTCAACGGCTTCATCGTCAAGGTGCCTGTCGCCTTCGGTGTTCGCGACTACGACGCGGCCGTAATCTGGTGCGAAGTATTCGAACAGTTCGTCAGTGCGGCAGAGTACCAACCCTCACATCAGGCTAGGAAATGAGCCAGGCAATTGATACCGTAAGGTTAGTGTGTAAACGGGGACTCGTTCTCGCACCAGTAGCGGCGTTGCTGCTAAGCGTCGCCGCGCTGCTGCTGGGCAATGGTTTGTTGGGTACGCTCTTGATCGTAAGAGCCGGCCAGGAGGGTTTCTCGAGCGGCGCGATCAGCGCGATGATGACCTTCTACTTCGCGGGGTTCACAGTAGGCGCGTTCGTATTGCCGCGGATCATTGTTTCTGTAGGGCACGTCAGGACCTTCGCTGGATTTGCGGCTATCGCTTCAATGACCACCCTTCTCCATGTAACATTCATAGAGCCGATTGCTTGGATGCCGCTTCGCATGGTTACCGGCCTCGCCTATGCGGGCATGATCCTCGCAACGGAGAGCTGGCTCAATGCGCACGCAGTGCCATCCACGCGCGGGCAGCTCCTGTCAATTTTCGGTGTCGTCTCAATGGGTTCTTGGGCAACGGGGCAAGCGCTTCTCAACATTGCCGCGCCCGCAAGCGTAACTTTGTTCCTCGTCGTGTCGCTGTTGATATCCGCTGCGGTTGTTCCGATCACGTTGCTGCCAAGCCATCCTCCTGCCGAGGTGGAACAGGAACCGGTCGCGCTCAAGGACGTCGTCCTCGTATCACCTCTCGCTGCGGTTGGCGTTTTCTTAACCGGCCTGGCTATCGGCGGTTTCTGGGGCATGGGCCCGAACTTCGCCCAGAGGATCGGACTTGATGTGGGCGGTATATCGGCCTTCATGGCTGCGGTTCTGGGTGGGACACTTGCATTGCAATGGCCACTCGGCTGGCTTTCGGATCGAGTGTCTCGAAACCTTGCCATTGCGTGTGCTGCCCTTGCGTCTGCAGCCGCTGCCATCGGCGTAGCGCTGGCGGCGGGAGCACCTCTTCCATTGCTCCTCACGGCGGGTGCGCTCTTCGGCGGCTTTGGCATCCCGATCTACTCGTTGTGTCTCGCCGCCGCAAACGACGACCTTCCGGCCGGTCGGCGACTCGGCACCGCACGAGGGCTTCTTCTGCTCAATGGGGTCGGGACAGCCGCAGGACCCCTTATCGGGGGAGCTGCGATGAATATCGTCGGCCCTGGTGGATTATTCCTTTGCGCATCTGTGTTGCTCGCTATCCTAGGGGTGATGGCCCTCGCACGTGGGCAGCCAAAACGCCCGCTCAAGACCAAGGCCACCCGCTGTCCGAGCACGCCGATGATCACGGGATCTCTCGATACGATGATACGAATCCAGGAGGAGTCTCAGCGCGCTCGGTACTAGCGCGGCGACTGAGGCAGAGGCGCCCTATGCAACGTCTTCTACAAAACCCGAAGCAGCCCGCCAACCGTCCGCTCCACAGGCCTCATCGACGCGTCGTTTTAATGCCTACATCTGGTCGGCCAGATGCAAGCCTCGCGACCTAGGTTTTCCGCGAAGGCGCCTGCGCCACTTGGCTGGTGACATCCGGGCATAGTAGTTGGACGGAGTGTCGACATAGCGGGCCGCTCATATATAAGTGTCCCATGGCCGAATCCATCCTCCTCACCGCCGCCCGAGTTTCTACTTTCGATGGCGACAAGCTGCTGACCGGCGCCAGCGGATTTTTCTTCCTACGCGACGAACGACTTTTCTTCGTCACCAGCCGGCACGTCGTCGTTGACGCGCCCACCAAGCATTTTCCAAACCGACTCGAAATCGAGCTGCACACCGATGCCGTCGACCTGACCCAAGCGAGCGTCTTGTCGGTCTGGCTCTACGTAGACGGCAAGAGCATGTGGCGTCAGGGAAGCGACACAGGCGGCGAGATCGACGTGGCGACCATCGAGCTGGACCGTGCGGCCCTTCCGCCTTCGGTGGCGATGCACACTTTCACGCCGGCTCACTTGCAGAGCATGCTGGACGAGGTCGAAGTCGGCAGTGCGCTGCTGGTAGTGGGCTATCCGCTGGGCTTTCACGACGTGATTTATCACCTGCCGGTGGTGCGTCATGCGGTAATCGCATCTTCCTTTGGCGTTCGATTCCAAGGCAAGGGCTACTTTTTGACGGATGCGCGCACCCACCGTGGGACCAGCGGCGCAGCCGTGGTGATGCGTGCCCCCGGCACCAATCCGGCGCTGCCCTGGAAACTGCTGGGCGTGCACTCCTCGCGTTTGGACATGAACACACGTGACCTGGCGCTGGACGAGTCGCTGGGTCTCAACTGCGCCTGGTACGCCGACATCCTGCTCACGCTCACGGCGGATGTACCCGCTCCCTCTGCGTTGCAACCCCAACCAATTGCCTGAGATCGTCAACCCCTACCTGGCTCTGGCGCTTGATCTGGACACAGCCGTGGTGTCGGATCTTGTTTTGAGCGCGCCTGAAGGTAGTCCAACAGCCTTCTACACTGGCGATAACCTGCGGGATGCCTTGCGTCGACTCGTGCGTCTGCTAGACCGCCCGGAATCATTCGCGGTGCTCAAAGAAAATTTTTGATTCGAGATATTCACCATTAGCTGCTGCTGGATCGCGAAGGACCGGCTATTCGGGATCTAGGCCTGCACGACAGCAACGCGCGACGCATCGCCCGCGCTGTTGCAATCTTACGTGCCGACCACACACAATCAGCAAAAATTTGAACTGCCTGGCGGCAGCGGCCGGAATGATCCGCTCGGCATTTCACCCACATTCTCGTACGATTACTTCGTAGTCGCCGCTGCAGTTCCAGATGCACCTCCGCTTGATGGAGGAGCGCCGCTTGATCCTGTCCAAGGGAAAGAGGTTGAGTGAAGTGGCTTTCGAAGTGGGATACGAGAGTGCCTCGCACTTCCGCCGCGAATAGCCCGCATGTATGGTCAGCCACCCACCATGGATAAACGAGCGGCGTCTTGTTGCGGTGAACAACCAGCTAAAGGGACTAGCGTTCAGCCCCTACTGACGTCCGTCTAAAGTCAAAGTCAATCCCGTTTCGCGGGCCCCTCAGCACTATTTTTTCCACGGCTGGGTAACCTAAATCCCTAGGATAGGCGCGTCTGGATCTCAACCTCAGAGGTGAGCGTGCGGTGCACGGGGCATTTGTCGGCGATCTCCAGCAAACGCGCCCGTTGCGGCTCATCGAGTGGCCCCGCGAGTTCGACCGTCCGCCCGATTCGGTCAATCTTGCCTTCCTTGGTCTCACATTCCGCACAGTCTGCAGCGTGGATCTTGGCGTGAGTCAAAGTGACGCGGACGTCCTCTAGGGGCCATTTCTTATGGCGGGCGTAAAGGCGCAACGTCATCGCAGTGCAAGCTCCAAGCGCACCGAGCAGAAGGTCATATGGACCCAAGCCGAGATCGTCACCGCCCACTCCCACTGGTTCGTCACTCACCAGCGTGTGGCGCCCTGCCTCAACGTTGACGGCAAAGTTGCCTGAACGGTCGCTGACTCGCACAACGCCCACTGGCAGAGACTCCGCTCCGGGTGTCGACGCCACCTCGCTTGAAGGGGCGGGAGCAGGCAAATACCGCTTAGCCCAGGCAGCGATGAGGCCTGCGGCGTACGTGGCATCGCTCTGACTGTTGAGCAGGTGGTCGGCATCGTCGAGCGATACGAAAGATTTGGGGTGCAGCGCCTGTTCGAAGATTCGGCGTGCGTTGTCTACTCCAACGATCGTGTCGCTAGGCGCGTGCAGCACAAGCAAAGGCCGATGCAACGCATGGATTCGCTCGGCCTGAGGCTGGGAGGCTACGTCGTCTAGAAATTCCCGCCGCAACGTGAACTCACGGCCCGAAAGCGTTACACGGGCCTCTCCGTTGGACTCGATGAGAGCCAGCCCCCCGCCAAAATGCCGCGTAACGTGTGCCGGCTCGAAGGGCGCGCCGAGCGTCACCACAGCACGCGCATCGGCAATGCGGTGTGCAGCGGCCAGAACGGCTGCGCCGCCGAGCGAATGCCCGATGAGGAGCGCTGGCGTTCCATGCTCACTTCGCAGCCAGTCGGCCGCCGCGACTAGATCGCCGACGTTTGAACTGAAATGGGTGTTCGCGAAGTCACCGCCGCTGCCACCCAACCCTGTGAAATCGAAGCGAAGCACGCCGAACCCGGCCTCTACCAACGCACGCGAAATATAGGCGGCCGCTTTCGAGTCTTTGGAGCACGTGAAACAGTGTGCGAAGACAGCCCACGCTCTTGGCAAAGTGTTTGGTTTATCAAGCCGTGCAGCCAGCAAATGGCCGAGGCTCCCGGGAAATTCAACTTTAAGGCTAGTCATGTTTCACTGAAGTTGATACGCATGCAAGACAGCAATCGAGGTCGCTGCGACTCCAAGATTCGAACACGAAATCTATTCACACGCCAGCGTGTACTACAGACTCGATGAAGGACTTGATTGCCCCAGCCAAATATGACACCGTGCGCTTCGCCTTCCCTGAAATTTCGACATGCGTACACTGAAAGCTCGTCTGCACATCTGGCATGGAAGTTTGGCGCCAAGACTGCAAAGCAAAGGTCGGCCGAGCCGCACATCTTGGTCGTTACTTCTAGAATGAACGGATGACTTCTTCCGTTGACAAAGATCCCACCGAACCAAGCAATTTTCTGCGCAACGTCATCGAAAACGACCTTGAACTAGGCGTCTATGCAGCGCGCAAATGGGGAGGCAGCCCCGGCGACGCGCAACACCATGCGCAAGGCATGCTAGACCCGGCCAAGGTCCGCACTCGATTCCCGCCTGAACCCAACGGCTACCTGCACATCGGGCATGCCAAGAGCATCTGGCTTAACTTCGAGCTCGCCAAGAAATACTGTGGCGTGTGTCACCTGCGCTTCGATGACACCAACCCGGAGAAAGAAGAGCAGGAATACGTCGATAGCATCCGCGACGCGGTGAAGTGGCTGGGCTACGAAACCTGCCTGGCTGACAGCCCCGTGGCTCCCGGCACCCTGCAGCCGCACGAATACTTCGCCAGCGACTACTTTGACTTCATGTACCGCGCGGCCGAGTACCTGATCATCGCCGGGCTCGCCTACGTGGAGGAGCAGACGCCCGAGCAAATGCGCGCCGCGCGCGGGGACTTCAACACGCCCGGAACTGACAGCCCGTTCCGTACCCGCAGCCCCGACGAGAACCTGGCGCGCTTCCGCCAGATGCGAGACGGCGAGCTCGTAGACGGTGCCGCCATCCTTCGCGCGAAGATTGACATGGCCAATCCCAATATAAACCTGCGCGACCCTGCGCTCTACCGCATCCGCCGGGCGACGCACCACAACACAGGCGACAAATGGTGCATCTATCCGATGTACACCTTTGCACATCCGATTGAGGATGCGTTGGAGCAGATCACCCATTCGATCGCCACATTGGAGTTCGAAGACCAGAGACCGTTCTACGACTGGTTGCTTTACCGTTTGGCAGAAGGCGGGTTGATCGCCAGCCCGCATCCGCGCCAGTATGAATTCGCGCGGCTCAATGTGACGCACATGGTCACCAGCAAGCGCAAGCTGCGCCAGCTGGTCGAAGACGGGCACGTCGATGGCTGGGACGACCCACGGATGCCAACCCTCGCAGGCCTCCGCCGGCGCGGCTACACGCCCGAAGCGCTCAGGCTCTTCTGCGAACGCAGCGGCGTGACGAAGTCCGGCGGCTGGATCGACTACGCGAGCCTCGAAGCGACCCTCCGCGACACGCTCGACCCCATCGCCCCGCGCGCGATGGCCGTGCTCGACCCGGTCAAGCTCGTCATCACCAACTGGGCCGAGCTGATGGGCAGCGACGCCTCACTGGACGACTGCACCGCCCCCGTAAACCCGCGCGACCCCGAAGGCGGCATGCGCCGCTTCAAGATCGGCCGCGAGGTGTGGATCGAACGCACCGACTACGAAGATGTGCAGCCGAAGGGCTTCTTCCGACTGTTCCCCGGCAACAAGGTGCGCCTGAAATACGGTCACACCATCGTGTGCACGGGCGCCACGCGTGACGCTGACGGCAAGCTGGTCGAAGTGCAGGCCACGCTGATGCCCGATACAAAGAGCGGCACGCCAGGCGCGGATGCGGTAAAGGTGAAGGGCAACATTACCTGGGTCGCCGTAGCCGATGCGGTACCGGTCGAGGTGCGCTTGTATGAACGGCTGTTTACCACGGAGCAACCGGGCAGCGGGGAGTTGCTGGATGAGCTGAATAAGGCGAGCCTCGTGACATGCTCGGCCTTCGCGGAGCCGTCATTGGCTCTAGCGAAGGTTGGCGGTGCGGGGTTTCAGTTTGAGCGGCACGGGTACTTTGTGCTGGATGCAAAAGCGTCCCATGATGGAAAGCTTGTGTTCAATCGGGCTGCTGGGATGCGAGACAGCCAGGGGAAAATAGGGCAGCATATGGTTAGTAGCCCCGTGAAAAGTTCACACCCACCGGAATGATTCCGTCTTCCATGTAACGCCGGATATTGTTTGCCACGATCGCCGAAGCGGATTCCCGGGCTGTTGGGGCTGAACAGTGGGGAAGTACAGTGACGGAGGGGTGCCCCCAGTGCCATTCCGTGCTTGGCAAAGGCTCCACTTCAAAGACGTCGAGCACCGCATGCCGGAGACGACCGCTGTCCAGTGCCGCTTTCAAATCAGCGTCATTCACAATCGCCCCGCGGGAAAAATTGATCAGTGCAGCTCTGTCGCGCAACAGAGAAAACGCCTCTGCGCCGAGAAGGCCGCGTGTTTGCGGCGTCAGGGGCAACAAACACACCAAGATGTCGGTCTTCTGCAGCATCGCGCTTAAGCCGCTCTGCCCCGTGAAGCTTTCTATCCCTGGGATCTGATTGAGGCTTTGGCTCCAACCGCAGACACGAAATCCGGCGTCTGACAATTGCCTTGCAGCGGCACTACCCAAGGCACCCAAACCCAGTACGCTGACGGTTCTGCTCTCAGCGCGCACGTACTCCTGAGCCTGCCATTGCCGCTGCGCCTGTTGCCTCGCATAAGCTGGCATATCCCGATGCAGGTAGAGGGTGTACGCCAACACTGCCTCCGCCATAGTGCGCGCAAGTTGGGGGTCGACCAGGCGAACGATAGGCAACGAGGTTTCGCCCAGATCGGCCACCAGTTTTTCAACTCCCGCCCATACGCTATGGACCCACCGTAACTGCGGTAACCTTTGGAGGTCCGCAGGATCTGGATTGGCCAAGATAGCAACGGTACAACGCTGTCTGCTTTCCGTATCCATTTCACTCAGCGCGACTATGCTTTGCTCAGGCATGGCGAGCGAGAGCGCATGAACCCAGGCAGCCGTATGTACGTAGTCTGCAGGTGCAATGAACGCTATGGGTGTGTGATTCATGTTGCGTATAGACTCTGTAGTTGGGCAAAACCTTTGATCTCGATGGGATTGCCAGAGGGGTCGAGAAAAAACATCGTGGCCTGTTCACCGGGCTCGCCGACAAAACGCAGCGTGGGTGCAAGCACAAAGTTGAGGTTTCGCTGGACCAAACGGTCGGCCAAGGCCTGCCAGTCCGTCATGCTTAGGATGACACCGAAATGCGGCATCGGCACCATATGGTCACCTACATGACCCGTGACGCTGGTGGCAAAGGGCTCACCCAAATGCAGGGATAGCTGATGCCCGTAGAACTCAAAATCCACCCATGTTGCCGTGCTGCGTCCTTCCTTGCACCCAAGCGTTGTGCCATAGAAATCGCGCGACTTTTCCAGATCACGCACGTGGAATGCCAGATGAAAGTAAGCTTGCACAGTGCCCCCTCTTAGTGGTTGCTTAACAGATTGCCCAACCGCCAATGCATGAATACTATGTTCGCCTCTTCAAAAGAGAAAACCTATAGTTTTTCTTGCCTAAAACGAAGTTTTTTACGGATATAGGCTATCTGCGCCGTCTGATCACGGTCGTCGAGCATGGCTGTATCGCCGATGCGGCGCGCGCGGGAAACTTTACCGCCGCAGCCGTCAGCCAATACATCAGGCCTGGGAGCGCGAACTTCGTCTGACGCTGGTAACGAAACTTCCTTTCTGCTACGTGTCCGGCCTGCCTGCAAAATCCTGCTAAGTTCAGGCGCCCCCGTACCGCTCCGTCTTAATGTGGGCTGCGGGGACGCCGGCATCGACCAGTCCGTTAGCAACGGCTTCGACGAACCGATTGGCGCCGCATACATAAACATGGCGAGGCGTGTGGACCCAGCGGGCAAGGACGTTTGCGATGGCTGCAGCATCAAGCCGCCGCCCCAGGTCGGTCGGCCGCGGTGGTGGCTCGCGCGTGGTCACCGCTATGAAGGTGAAGTCGGGCCGTGCTGCTTCGAGTTCAAGCAACTCGGCATGAAAGGGTAGGTCGGCCGGAGTGCGTGCGGAGCAGACCAACAGCACGGGCATAGGCACCGGTGGCAGTTCGGCCATGGCCCCCGTCGGCGCCACTACCTCTGCGGGGTCCGCGGCCCATGCGCGCACCATTGCCATCAACGGCGCGATGCCCGAGCCGCCCGCTATCAACAACAACGGCCCGCCATCGGCGGGTCCCCAGACGAAATGTCCACCGAGCGGCCCACGCACTTCGATACTCTCGCCCACCTCCGCGATGTCATGGAAAAAAGGGGACACCTCGCCATCCTGGAGCTTCTCGATGATGATCTCGACGTTGTCAGCGCGAGGCGCCGATGCAATGGAATAGCTGCGTTGCGCGGCATAACCATCGGGCGCGGTCAGTCGCACATCGATGTGTTGACCCGCACGGCGCGACGCCAGTGCCGACACATCGAGAAAGAAACTCTTGATGCGCGGTGTGAGCTGCGAGATGCGCTCGATCTTCGCGTTGCGCCACGGACCTTGATGCTCGTTGGGCAACATCAAGAATCGTCCGAATAACGTTGTTGCCGCCAAGGATCGCCGTACATGTGATATCCGCGCAGCTCCCAGAATCCGGCTTCATCGCGCGCGGTGAATTTGAGACCCTTGATCCACTTCGCGCTCTTCCAGAAGTACAGGTGCGGCACCAGCAAGCGGGCCGGGCCGCCATGTTCGGGCGCCAATGGCTGGCCGTCGAAATGAGTCGCTACCATGGCGCGGCCGCCGAGCAAATCGGCAACCGGCACGTTGGTGTCGTAGTCGTCTAGCGACAGCGCCAGTAGCCAGGGCGTGGGAGCTGCAATGCCGGCGTCGGCAAGCAGGTCGTCGATGGTCACACCTTCCCAGCGTGTGTCGAACTTCGACCAGGTCGTGACGCAATGGATATCACCTTGCCACACGGTGCGCGGAAGCGCCACGAACTCGTCCCAGCTCCAGCTTTTCATGGGCCGCGGGCCATTGCTCAGCGTGAATCGCCAAGAAGCCATGTCGATGCGAGGCGTCGGCCCTTTTGAGAGCACCGGAAAGCCTTCGGTTTCGAACTGGCCTGGCGGCAAGCGGTTGGCAACGGCTGCCGTGGGCCTTCGCCCGGTGAAATTGCGTGTGACCATGTTGAGGACTCCTGCGTCGTGCTGCTTAAGGACAAGGCTACGTTCTTTGCCCAATATTGCGTGGCTAATTGGTCCGTTGTGTCATTGAGGGGCCCGCGCCTTGCCCGGAGCGCTGGACCCGCGCCTAGTTTGGCCGCTCAGTAAGTCGCGCGACATAGTCGGCCAAGATCACACAGTCTCAAGGGTCAGCGAAGCCTACATCAACTCGATCGTATATAGGGCTATCCGCTCTGGAATGTGACGGTAATCAACTATAGGGGTGCTGGTGCTACCGATAGTCCGACTTTTTGCACCCTTCGTCCTAACCTTTGGAGTGCCTAGCATGGCCAAACCCCTCACCCCGAATTACCCCTTGTTCGCCCATATGCTGTGCTTCGCCCTCACAGCGACGATGGGATGTGGCAAGGCTGCCTTCATCTGTGGCGCCGGTGTGATTTTCGGATCGCGCGCCACGAAGCGGCACCGCCGGTGCTGCGGGTCCCATGCGCGGATCAGCCGACGGACTCGTGCAACTTGCGTCGCCATCACAGCCTGCCCCGTACCTCGTCGAGCCGTTCCAAGCCTCTTACGATAGCGTCCGTGAAGCCGGGGCAGGTCCAGCTTCGGCATGGCAATGAAGACAGAATCGGACGCACGGCGTACTTAACAAGACTCGTCGGCGTCTTGTAGCGCCGACCTTCGGTTCCAATGAGAAAGAATCAAAAGATGCCGCTTGCGGGCAACGCCATCGCGTCGCCTGCAGTGACACGGGTTCGATCAAACGCAGCCTAGCTCGCGAATTCGATCGCATTGTCCGGGCTGCAAGGAGTTGCAACATGAGTTCAAAAGAAACTGCCCTCCTCTTCGGAGGTTGCTTCTGGGGCATACAGGACCTGGTGCGCAGGCTCCCGAGCGTCAATAGTACACGCGTCGGCTACAGCGACGTTGCCAATGCCTATGCCACCCATCGCAATCACGGCACGCATGGCGAGGCGCTCGAAGTGGTGTTCGGTCCGGCACGCACCAGTTGGCGCGCGCTGCTGGAGTTCTTCTTCCTGATCCACAATCCCAGCACGCCCAACCGGCAGGGTAACGATGGCGGGTGCTACTACCGTTCCGGCATCTACTACAAGACGCCCGAGCATCGGCAGATCACTCTGGAGACGATTGCCGACGTCGACGCCTCGGGCCTGTGGCCGGGCAAGATGGTCACTGGAGTGGAGCCCGCCGGCCCCTTCTGGCAGGCCGAGCCGGAGCACAAGGACTATTTGCAACGTAATCTGAATGGGTACACCTGCCGCTTCCCCCCGGTCAGCCAGCGCGCGGTCCGGAATCGTAGTCTCACTCAAAGATTCCATGACGAACGACCAAGACCCCATGAAAGCCCCGCGGTTGCGAGTTCAGCAGTGGATCGATGCGCAAGGGAACCCGATTCGGCCACTAGAGCTGGCCGATCTCGGTGACAAGTTCAAGGTGATCTTTTGCTTCCAGCACGGGTGCTCGGTTTGTCACAGTCACGGATTTCCGACACTCAGGGCGCTGGTTGAAGGACTGTCCGGCCAAGGCTTCGGCTTCGCCGCCGTGCAAACCGTATTCGAGGCTGCCGAGACAAACACGCTCGAACGTTTGCGCGAGACGCAGCAGCGATACGGGTTGGCGATTCCTTTCGGTCACGACTCGGCTGTGGACCGCTACCCGAGCCTGATGGCGGATTTCGGGATACGTGGCACACCGTGGTTCATCGTTTTCGACATGCAGGGAGAGGTCTTCGACTTTCGCCTCGATGCCCAGCGCCTGCTCCGGGCCTTCGGTCGCGCCAACGAAGTGCCTCAGGCCGCATGACACGCCGCCCGCCATTTACCCCTCGGGCCAGGAGACTGAATTGCAAACCAACGTTACCCCGAACGAGCAACCCTCCGCCACGGCATCGTCAGCAACATTGCACATGCCGTTCGACAACACCTACGCGCGCGATCTTGAGGGGCTGTATGCGAGATCGAAACCGGCAGGTTCGCCAGCGCCTAGGCTGCTGCGGCTGAACAGCGACCTGGCTAACGAGCTCGGCCTGGACGCCGAAGAAATGTCCTCAGCAGCCGGCCTCGCCGTGTTCGCCGGCAATGTCGTTCCGGCTCAGGCACAACCGCTGGCGCAGGCCTATGCCGGGCACCAGTTCGGCGGCTTCTCGCCGCAGCTCGGCGATGGCCGCGCTCTGCTGCTTGGCGAAATCGTTGACCGTCATGGCCGACGCCGTGACATCTCCCTGAAGGGATCGGGCCGAACCCCATTCTCGCGCCGCGGTGACGGCAAGGCCGCACTCGGACCCGTGCTGCGGGAGTACCTGATGGGTGAGGCCATGCACGTCCTGGGCATCCCGACCACGCGCGCGCTGGCAGCGGTGGCCACCGGCGCGACCGTGCAGCGCGAGCAGCTCCTGCCTGGTGCAATCCTTACGCGCGTGGCCGCCAGCCACTTGCGTGTAGGCACCTTCGAGTACATCGCGGCCAGAGACGACGAAGTCCTGCTGCGCCGATTGGCCGATTACGCCATCGCGCGTCACTACGCGCCGCTGACCAGCACCCCGGACCCCTACCTGGGTCTGCTGCAGGAGGTGGTCGAGCGCCAGGCTTCGTTGGTCGCGCGCTGGATGGGCGTGGGCTTCATCCACGGCGTCATGAATACCGACAATATGACGATCTCCGGTGAAACGATCGACTACGGCCCTTGCGCTTTCCTAGAACACTTCGACCCCAGGGCCGTATTCAGCTCGATTGACACCTCGGGCCGCTATGCCTATGGCAATCAGCCGGCGATTGCGCAGTGGAACTTGGCACGCTTGGCCGACGCCTTGCTGCCGCTGATCGACGCCGATGCCGAGTCTGCGGCACAACGCGCCGGAGCGGCTGTAGAGGCATTTGCTGAACGCTTCGACTTTCATTGGACGTCCGTCCTGCGGCTCAAGCTGGGCTTGGACGGAGGCGGTGAGGATGACCGCGCGCTGGCCGACGACTACCTGACGCTGCTGAGCCAGCACCGCATCGATTTCACGCTCGCGTTTGCCCGCCTGGCCGACGCGGCCCAAGGCAACGACACGCCGCTGCGCGCGCTGTTCGGAAGCGCGGCCGCAGCGCTGGAGCTTTGGCTCCAGCGCTGGCGCGAGCGCACCCGGGCGGTCGGCACGAGCCCTCACGAACTCAAGGAGGCCCTGAGGTGCACCAACCCGATCTACATCCCGCGCAACCACCTCGTCGAAGCGGCGCTGGCGGCTGCCGTGGAGCGCGATGACCTGGCACCTTTTGAGCGCCTGCTGCTGGTGCTGGAACACCCGTTTGACGAGCATGCGGCATACAGTGCGTTGGCCGAGCCCGCTCCGGCAGAGCAGACGGAAAACTACCGAACCTTCTGCGGCACCTGAACGGCGGATTCCCGAGCGCAACTACTCAACCCCACCTGGAGGAACAACCATGCAAGAAGACAGCGTACAAGCAGGCATCACGGGGGAACCCGCGCCCGAACTGGGCGTGACGCAATGGATCGACGCAGCCGGCCAGCCCCTGGCCGACTATGGTCTAGACAAGATGCGCGGGAAATTCAAGCTGGTCTTCTGCTTCCAAGACGCCTGCCCAGGCTGTCACCTGACCGGCTTTCCCTCTCTGGTCCGTGTGGTCGAGGCGTTTCGCGGTTCGCCCTTCGTCAGCTTCGCGGCGGTGCAGACGGTTTTCGAGGACTTCGAATCCAACACCGTAGATCGGGTGGCAGCGAACCAACGCAAATACGCACTACCGATACCGTTCGGCCACGATGCCGGCGCCGGTCATGTGGGTGACGGCTCGGTGCTGATGCAGCGCTACCGCAACGGCGGCACGCCCTGGTTTATCCTCGTCGATCCCAGTGGCGCGGTGGTTTACAACTACTTCCGCATCGACGTCGAAAAACTAATTGCCGAGCTCAAACGCGCCGAGTCGGCGCCGCCTGTGCCCACGCCAGATGCAGGAACCATCACCTGGCGAGACGTCATCCAGCACGCGAAAGGCAACAATCCAGCGCCGCCACGGCGGCTCGAGCTCGACGACGCGCAATGGCGCCAGCGCCTGACGCCCGAGCAGTACCGCGTCACGCGACAAAGGGGCACCGAACCTGCGCACAGCTCGGACATGTGTGCCTTGTTCGAGCCCGGTGTTTATGGGTGCGTGTGCTGCGGTACCGAACTGTTCGACGCTTCGAGCAAGTTCCGAAGCAAGAGTGGTTGGCCCAGCTTCAGACAGGCGCTGGCGCCCGGGCTGATCGCGCACCACTACGATTCGAGCCATGGTATGACTCGCATCGAGACCACCTGCAATGTGTGCGACGCGCACCTGGGCCATGTTTTCCCCGATGGGCCCGCACCCAGCGGCCTGCGCTATTGCATGAACGCCGTGGCGTTGGTCAAGTCATGATGAACTTCGACACTATCGTGGTTGGTGCGGGGCAGGCCGGACCGTTTCTAGCGGCCAAGCTCGTGAATCGCGGCCGCAAGGTCGCGCTGGTGGAGGCCCGTGACCTTGGCGGCACCTGCGTCAACCGAGGCTGCACACCCACCAAGACATTGCGCAAGTCGGCGCGGGTGGCCTACCTGGCGCGTCGCGCGGCCGAGTTCGGTGTGCAGGTGGGCCCTGTAAAGGTCGACTTCGCCGTCGCCATGCAACGCATGCAAGACAGGGTCGACCAGGCGCGATCAGGACTCGAGAGCTGGCTCGGCGGGTTGGAGGGCCTGCGCATCATTAAAGCTCACGGTCGGCTGACGGGTCGCGATGGTGGCGAGTTCCTGGTGCAGGCGGGCGAGCACATACTGCGCGCGCCTCAGATCATCCTAAACACGGGTACGCGCTCCTCCGTACCGACAATCCCGGGTCTGGCGGAAAACCCGTACCTTGACAGCGAGGGACTGTTGGCGTTGCGCGAGCTACCCCGCAAGTTGGTGATCATCGGAGGCGGGTACATCAGCCTTGAGATGGCGCAGATCTTTCGCCGCCTCGGCAGCAAGGTCGCAATCATCGAGACGGGGCCGCGCTTGACGGGGCGGGAAGACGCCGACGTGTCTGCTGCCGTGACCGAGATGCTGCAGGCCGAGGGCATCGACGTTTACATCGGCGTGTCTATTGCGGCCGTCAAACCGGGGGAAACCGAGGGCGGCACCTGCGTTCAACTGGCTGACGGTCGCATCATAGGCGGCAGCCACCTGCTGGTGGCTGCCGGTCGCGTGCCCAATACCGACGATCTGGGGCTGGATAGTGTGGGGTTGAGGGCCAACATGCGTGGCTACATCGCCACCAACGATCGGCTCGAGACCGACGTGCCCGGCATCTGGGCGCTGGGCGACATCAACCAGCGCGGAGCCTTCACCCACACCAGCTACCACGATCACGACGTTCTGGCCGAGAACCTCGCCGGCGGACAGCGCAGCGCCGACGCGCGCAACAGCATTTACGCCATGTTCACCGATCCACCGCTGGCACACGTGGGGCTGTATGAGGCAGATGCCAAGCGCCTAGTGGAAAAAGAGGGTCGGCGTATCTCACAAGCGGTGCATGCGATGAAGGACGTGAGCCGGGCGAAGGAAGAGAGTGAAACCGTGGGCGTGATCAAACTGCTGATCGATGAAGACAGTGGCCTGTTCCTGGGCGCCACGATGCTAGGCATCCAGGCCGACGAGATCATTCAATCCATTGGCCTAGTGATGGCTAGCCAGGGCACCTGGCGCACGGTGCGTGAGGCGCTGCCCGTACACCCCACCGTCACTGAATTCTTGCCCACCATCATCGACCGCCGCAAGCCCCTGGTCATGAACTGAAAAGAGGGAGCAAAGATGCCCATCAATCGATCTTTTCTAGGCCGCAATCGCGGCGTCGACAATCACGGTGGTCGTTTGCCTCCGGGACAATCACTGACCGAAAGTTTCCCGGTCCTGACCTCTGGCCCTGCACCGCGCCCCCTTAGCGAAGCCGAATGGGCGCTGACCCTGAAAGTCGGCCCACGGCTGGTGGCCCAATGGACCTTGGCCGACTTCAGGGCTTTGCCGCAGAGCGAGCAGGTGGTCGACATTCACTGCGTGACCACTTGGTCCAAGTTCGACACGCGTTGGCGTGGCGTCACGGTGGACGACCTTCTCGCCGCAGCCGGCGTGCAAGCACCCACCCCATGGGTGCTTGCCCACTCGCAGGACGGCTACAGCACCAACCTGCCGCTGGCGGACTTGACGCAAGGTCGCGCAATGGTCGCCACCCACTTCGACGACAAGCCCCTGACCCACGAGCACGGGGGGCCGGCACGCCTATTGGTGCCGCACCTGTATTTCTGGAAATCGGCCAAGTGGTTGAGTAACCTTGAGTTCACGACGGAGGAAGAAGCGGGATTCTGGGAACTGCGCGGGTACCACATGCGCGGTGACCCGTTCAGGGAAGAGCGCTATGGCTGAGCTTGCCAATCGCGGAGCGGAGGTGATGGGGTGCATTAACGTCAACTAGCTCGTCGCTTGTAGCGATGGCGGTGTCTTTCCAGACTACTGCGACCCACCAAATCTCCTTTCATATCCATCAACGGGCACGTGGTACGCGGGCCGCCTGGTCTGAGCCGGAACCGCTCAGTTCGAAGGAGCTTGCGCGCAAGAAGTTTGTCGATCCCTCCATTGGCTTCGAGCTCAGCAAGTTCGTGGGAGCAAATGACGCATTGACAAATATCTGCGGCACGGTATTTCGACCAGACGCTTCCGTCATGAGCTGCCGTTGTTGAGTTCAGTGATCACGTGCTCGACAGCTTCAATGACTTCGGTTGAAGTGTCGTAGGGCGAGAGATTTGCACGGTTTTCCCACGCTGCGTCGATGGTCTCTTGAAGTTGTTGTGTCATGAGCAAATGCCTTTACGATTGAAAGGTTGGCGCCTTGCGTGGCATCCGATCTCATGCAGTCCCGCTTGTCCCCGCAGAGCGGTGCGGGTACTGCTACCAAAGGCAGGACTATGAATATGGACCCTTCCATTTTTTTCCGAGTAGCCTACTACCGCAGGAGCAACTCTTTGAGGAAATTCGGCCATGAGCGATTACAAACCCATCAGTTGCGAATTCCACGAGGTGCTGGAATCTCTTGCGATGACGCATAAGAATGCCGATGTTGAATACCTCAATACCGACGGAGAGCTGCGCATGATCAACGGGGTAATCCGAGACGTGTACGCGCGCGGCGGCGTTGAGTTTCTGGCTTTGAGCTCGGGTGATACGCTGCGACTGGACCAGCTTGTGTCCGTGAATGGCATCAGACTCTCCGAGTTTTAGCGGACCCGCCACTCGCAACACCAACTCGGTTGTTCAACGCATCAGGACCAGTCCTTCACCTGACCCCATCCCGAACGGTGTGCAAGCGTTTTGCATCAGCGCGAGGCTGACGCTCTGATGGCTTAGTTTGGGCATGCCTGGACCCCGATACGGCAGCCTCCATACGAAAGATTCTATGGACAAGCAATCGCGAGTTCATAGAAATAGGTCGCCCGCTGACTTAGCTTCCCTCATTTGTCAGCGTGGCACCACGCTTCCCCCAGCGTCATCTATATAGCTGAAGACCGCGATGATGTCAAGACAGACCGGATGCAACACCATCCCCGGAGCGCGGGCATACCATCGTTCTATGAACAAAGCCATAAGGCACCTCACCAAGTCGCGCATCAAGCTGGCCGTCGAGTTTTCCCAGAGAGCTCTACTACACGGGCAAGAAGGACTACCTCGACCGATCACTTGATGACAGATTTCTGGTCGCATTGACCCAGGGAGCTACCAAATGGGCGACATCCCTGCCTCAACTATCGCTTTGCGACGAAGAGGACATTCCAACTGCCTCAAGGGCCGCTACGGCAACGTCGTGATCTTGCTGAGCGTTCCCGCCTGAGACGCCGATAGCACCGACGACGCGGCCGCCTACGACCGCGGGAACGCCGCCACCGACGGCCATCACACGCGGGTGGTGAGCGAGCGGTGCAGTCGCCGGTTGCCCGACGACCTGATTCCACACCAGCGTGCTCAGACCGAAGGAGGATGCTGTCCAGGCCTTGTTGATGGCGACTTCCGCGGCTAGGAAAGGCGTTGCGTCGGCGCGCTCAAAGGCGGTGAGGTGGCCACCAGCGTCAGTCACTGCGATTGCCACGTTGATCCCGAGATCGCGGGCGGCGTGGCGGGCGGCGACTATCAATGATAGGGCGCTGTCGCGCGTAATCGAGGCGGTGGCATAGGTAGGGCTTGCGATGTTGTTGAGCATGAAATTCCTTCGGTGTCGAACAAGTTCTTGATGAAATGGAGGCGAGTCTTCCGTGCCGGTCAGAAGCCTTCGAGTACTACCTTGCCGAAGGTCTTGCCGCTTTCGACCAGCGCGTGCGCGCGTGTCAGATTCGCGGCGTCGATACGGCCCATCGCGATTTGAGCGGTCGTTCGCACACGGCCGGTTTCGACCAAGCGCGCCACCTTGTCCAGGAGCACGCCTTGTTCGTGCATGTCGGGCGTCTCGAAGATGGCGCGCGTGAACATCAGTTCCCAATGCAGCGAAAGTGACTTGATCTTAAGAGCCTCAGGGTTCAGGCCCTCCATATCGTCGATCACGCCGAGTGCGCCCTGCGGCTTCAGGCTTTCGATGATTTCCGCGTAGTGCGCTGGTGTGGGGTCTCCTCGTTTTCAGTGCAATAAGTGACGGTACGAAAAGCTAGCACTGG
>ERZ724523.139-NODE-139-length-43107-cov-4.504065_pt1 | contig 43107 bp, 31 predicted proteins | sample MGYA00376056_ERZ724523 | MGnify/ENA primary metagenome ERZ724523 (study PRJEB28724, sample SAMN07190888) | wastewater metagenome | isolation source: influent of sewage treatment plant in Hong Hong | place: USA: Christiansburg, Virginia | collected 2016-03-01 ... | reverse complement strand
TTCTTGGTCACCCAAAACAGTGGCAGAAGGCCGACCGCCTTGCCCTGCTCCCCGTTTGCGCCGTAGCTCTGATAGAAGAAAAGCGGCCAGATGCGATGGGCTCGCATCCCCGGTTCCCGATGGTACTGATAGGTCGGGAAGACCCAGACGTCGCGGGTCTTTTCCTTGAGATTCTGATGGTCCGCGAACAGCGGAAACAGCACCCGCGTTTTCTTATCGGGATGCCAGAAGCTGTAATAGAAGGGCAGCACCATCCGGTAGCCAATCGGCCCCAGACGATGGAAGTACAGGATCGCCGACAGGGGTCGCTGAATGCTCTTGCAGCTCTGCTGAACGCAGATGGTCTTGTCCGGACACTGACCATCGCTGTCGCACTCTGGCTTGGGCTTTTTGGCCAGATCCCGCTTCTTCTGTTTTTCTTCTTCCGATTCCTCTTCGTCTTCGTCGATGACCTGACCAGGTGCCGGGGTTGCGAAGCGCTGCGCCTCCTCCGGGTTCTGGGTGGTTGTCACTTGCGCCGCTTGCGCCAGCAGAGGAAGCGGTGGCAACGAGGTTTGCGCAGTCGGATTCGACTGCTGGTTCGCCGTGGGTTGTCCCTGAGGAATTCCCATAGCAGTACTCGCCCCACGCCCCAAAAAGAGCGGCAGCGGCGACAGTGCCCCCTTCGCGAGCGGCACGGCGCTCTGCGGCAGAAGCACAACTCCCGACGGACGTGGTGCCGCGTACGCAGAACTTGCCGAGACCCCGAGGAGCAGGGTCACAGCCAGCACAGCACGCGGAAACCAGCGACGGGAAGCAGTTACGGCGTCATCTTCCACTCGCCGTTCTCCAGCACAAGGTTCACTTCGTCGGTCTGGACGTTTTCGCCCTTGGTGCGTCGCACCTTCAGGTTCGCGAGCTTGAACTCGCCCTGGGTCTTAAACGTGCTGCCGCGAAGCTCAAACGAGACACCCTCTAGGTCTTTTTGCGCCTTCTTGAGCTCGTCGGCAGACTGCATCATCTGCTGACCCACCTGCCCCTGGTAGAGCAGCGCGTAGCAGTCGATCGCCTTTTGGACTTCGCCCTTCACCATCGCCCCACGCCAGCGCTCGAACGTCTTTTCAGGCGTCGAAAACTCGGCTCGCGGCGGCGGCAGCTTGAAGGTGATCGACTTGATCTTGTCGCGGGGCAGCTCCAGCTTCTGGCCACCGCTCGTTTCCATCACCACGATTCCATCGAAGTAGTGGGTCAGCTTGCCAGCGATCTGGGTGTTGTCCGCGAGTGTGACAACTTCGGAGGCGTGTGCGCTAACGGACGAAAACAGCAGCGTCCCAACGGCGAAGCAGGCAGCGCGAGCAACAATTCCCGCCATGTTTGAGATGGCGTTCCGACCAGAAGGCATCAGACAAACTCCTATGGGTGAAGTGCTGGAAATACCTGGACTTTCCGCTGCTGTCAAGGCTTACGACGTCGGTTTCCCGTCGGTGTTTGCAAGCCTCCCAGCCCCGAGGACTGGCTCTGACGACGAGTTGCTAACTTCGCAAAAACGATAGCACGGCGTCCGCGCTCCGTAGGCCGTCAATCGCCGCGCTGACAATGCCTCCGGCATATCCGGCCCCTTCACCAACCGGAAACAAGCCAGGGAGCGATGGTGACTGTAGGCTTTCACCGCGCACGATTCGCAGCGGAGACGAAGTCCGTGTTTCGACCCCGACAAGCTGCGCTTGCGGCGACAAAAATCCCGGCATCGTTCGCTGAAATCGCCCCACCGCTTGCCGCAACGAATCGGCCACATACGGCGGCAGGATCGCCCCGAGGTCCGAAGCGACCACCCCAGGACGATAGGTCGTTCCCAGCACATCGACACTGCGCCGGTTGGCCATGAAGTCAGTCAGCTTCTGCGCCGGGGCTCGAAACTGCCCGCCTCCCGCCACAAAGGCCGCCTGCTCGATCGACCGCTGAAAGAGCATTCCCGCCAGCGGATCCCCGGAGAAGCGCTCGAACGGCTGCACATCGCGATCTTCCACCGAGACCACCAGCGCGCTGTTGGCAAGCGGCGAGTCACGGCGCTTGAGGCTCATGCCGTTTACGCACAGACCCCCCGGTTCGGTCGCGCTCGGTACCACCCAGCCGCCGGGACACATGCAGAAGCTGTAGACCCCGCGCTCATCGATCGAAGTCGCCACCTGATAAAACGCCGCTGGCAGCGCCGGGTGCTCGGCGGCCTGTCCGTACTGGATGCGGTCGATGAGTGGCTGTGGATGTTCGACCCGCGCCCCAACGGCGAACGGCTTGCGCTCGACAAGGATGTGGCGCTCGACCATCAGCTCGTAGATCGAGCGGGCGCTGTGCCCGACCGCCAGCACCACCGCATCGGCCTGCACGGTCAGCCCCGATTCACAGCGCACGCCGAGCAGCTTACCGGACGGTGAAAGCAGCAGATCCACCACCTTCGCGCCGAAGTGATAGAGCACCCCTCGCGCCGTCAAATCCGCCCGCAGCGCCAGCAATATCTTCGGCAGCCGATTCGAGCCAATGTGGGGTCGGGACTCGACGCTGATGCGCGCATCGGCCCCGTGCTCGACCAAAGTGAGCAGCGTCTCGCCGATCGCCGCCTTGTCCTTGCTGCGGGTGTAGAGCTTGCCGTCGCTAAACGTCCCCGCCCCACCTTCCCCGAAACAATAGTTCGAGTCGGCTTGTAGCTCTCCTCGCGTCAGCAACGCCAGATCATGGCGGCGTGGCTGCACCGGCTGCCCTTGCTCCAGCAGGATCACCTCGGCCCCGGCTTCACACAGCCGCTTGGCGCACAGCGTACCCGCTGGACCACTGCCGACAATCACCACCCGCTTCCGGGTCGCCAGCGGCACCGGCGGCGGCAAGCGCGGCATCCCGCCTTGCAAAAGCGGCAAGCTCCCGCCCCCAAAAGGCCGATTCACCTCGACCCGCGAGCACGACTCCGGCAAGAGCGCGCCCTCGGCAAACACCTCGATCTGCATCCGATAGCCGATCGGAAAGCCCTTGCGCGCATCCAGCGACTTGCGGAGCAGCCGCGCCCCGCCCGGCTTCGCAATACCCGACCGTCGCGAAGCCTCGACCATCGCCAGCGCCCACAGCGCCTGCTCCGGATCGGAGTGAACCGCCTCGTCACTTTCCGCCACAATCGCGTGCAGCGGCACAAAGATTTCAACCTGGGTCGCCACGCAGAGTGTCCTTGCTACAGTCCGTCTTTGCGCAGCTCGGCGATGATCTTGCGATACAGCTCTTTGTGCGAAAAGCCGCTGATGAGATCCGGGAACAGGTGCCCAATCTGCCCCACTTCATCCAGGTGATCGGCGGGCACGCAGCCGAGGAACTTGCCCCACTTGGCCGACTGCACCGTCACCAGGCCATCGTTGACACGCGGCACGAGCGGGTTGTCGCTGTAGATCGCAAACACCCCTTCCGGCAGCGCCAACAGGGGGTCGAGCAGGTCGATGCGTGACGAGTTTCCCCACACCGAACCCGCGCACTCCGCGTTGGCAATCCGACCAACCGAGCGACCGGCGACGCTGTAATAGCGAACCCGCGCATCATCGGGATGGGTCGTGTTCCAGCGCTGCATCGCGGGGGTCGTAAGCTGCGCCAGCGCGGCCTTCACATTGGGGCTCCCCGGCGCATCGGTCAGGCCCGATACCGCCTGTAAGATCGCGTTGATCACCGCGTACGAAAAGCCCGGCACCAGGCCGCTCGCCACGTCGGCAATCTCGGTGCCACGGTGGGGCGTACTCACGGTGGTCAGCGAGGCCACTTTCGGACCGTAGCCGAGCCCACTCACCAGCGCCCGGCCATCGATCCCGCCTTGCGAGTGGCCAATGAGGTTGACCTTGCAGGCGTTGTAGTTCTTGAGCGTATCGTCCACCACGGCGGCAAGTGTGGCCGCCCGCACGTCCGAGGACTCGAACGGCGGCACCTTGGCTTCGATCACCGTCTCGCCTCGGCTGCGCAGATCGGCGGCAACTTGGAAGAAGTAGTTGAGCGGCCCGATGCGCTCGAAGCCCGCAAAGCCGTGGGCCAGCACAATCGGATAGGGGGCCCCTTGGCAGCTCAGGTTCTGCACCAGCGTGCTCGGCTCATCCCCCGCCGCGAGCCCGGTTTGGTCGTCCCCCGCTGCGGCCCCACCACAGCCGCCGAGCCCAGCGCCAAGCAGCAAGCTGCCGATGGCTGCCAACAACGTCCCGCTCCGACCCGATCTTGTCATCGTCTGCATGTGGTCCTCCTAATCGCCATTGCTTGAAAAAGCGAGCCATTTTTCGACGATGGTTTGATAAAGTAAATGGGCTTCGGCTAGTTGCCTCAAGTTCCACCATGTCGCAGGACCAGACGGAAAAGGACCCGCTGATGGGCTCGGTGGTCGACCGCCGCTACAAGGTGCTCAAACGCCTCGGCGTCGGAGGCATGGGTATCGTCTACAAGGTCGAGCACCTGCATCTGAACAAGATGTTTGCGCTCAAGGTGATGCGACCGACGAAGGACGAGGTCGATCGCAAGCGCTTCGAGCAGGAAGCGCGCCTCGCGTCGCAAATTCGTCACCCGAATGTCATCGAGATCAGCGACTTCGGCGTGCTGCCGACGAACCAACCGTACTTCGTGATGGAATTCCTGCGTGGTCGCACGGTCGGTGAGGCGATCTTCACCGGCTTCATGGACAGCCAGCTTATCTGTCACATCGGGCTGCAAATCGCACGCGGCCTGCAAGCGGTTCACAAGCAGAACGTCGTCCACCGCGACCTCAAGCCTGACAACATCTTCCTGATCGATCCCGAGACGTCCGAGTCGCCCGAGGAAAACGGCAAAGCGTCCGACGAAGAGCCGGCGTTCGTCAAGATCATGGACTTTGGCATCGCCAAGTCGGTGAACAACAACCTCACCGGCACCGGCATGACCGTCGGCACCCCCGAGTACATGTCGCCCGAGCAAGCACGCGGCGAGCCGGTGGACTGGCGCTCGGATCAGTATTCGCTTGGCTGCATCCTGTACGAAATGCTGACCCGCGAGATTCCGTTCGACGGCAAAGGCGCGTTCGAGGTGATGTACAAGCACCTCAACGCCCCGCCGATGCCCCCCAGGCAGCGTCGACCGGAGCGCGCCGAACACATCTCGGCAGCACTCGAGACGATCGTGCTGAAGATGTTGGCCAAAAAGCCCAAGGACCGTCACCCGAGCATGCGGGCCGTCGAGACCGCGCTCCGGGACGAGGCCCTGCGCCAGAAGGTCGAAGAGGGCGTCACGGTGGTCAGCCCGACGCCGGTGCCGCCGGTGCAACCAGCGCCGAACCCGAACCAGACCTCCCAGGCCCGCGACACCATGAAGACCGTGCCGATCATGCGGGCGGTCGAGCCCCCGGAATCGAGTAACAACCGCCCAACGGTGATGATGAACGTCGTCGACCAGGCCGGGATGATGGACCTCATCTCGAAGATCAACGATCGGGTGAACTCGTCGCGCTCGGTGCCGCAGGTGCCTCCGGCGAATGGCTCGCTGCTGGGCCGAGTGATGTCGTGGCTACGCAGTTTGCTTTCGCGGCTGCGCAATCTGCTCAAGTAAGCTGCCCGCCATGACCTATGAGCAGCTTTGGTTTCGGGCGTTTCTGCTCACGCAGGCAGTCGAGATCCCCATCTACACGCTCGTCCTGTCCCGCTTCCCAGCCAAGCCGCTGTGGCAGTCGGGAGGCAGCGACCCGCTCAGCCTGCCGATGCGCATCCTGTGCGCGTTTTTGGCCAGCGCCATCACCCACCCGTGGGTCTGGTATTTCTTCCCGCGCTACATCGACGACTACTGGCCGATGGTCGCGGTGGCCGAGACGTTCGCGGTGGTGGTCGAGGCGCTGTGGCTTCACTTCTGCGGCCTGCGGCGAGCCCTGCTGTGGTCCCTTGTCGCCAACGGAACGAGCGCTACGTTAGGCTTTCTAAGACAGTAGCAACCCAAGTTGCCCCGATTCGATGGAGTCGACCATGACCGACTGGCTGTATCGCACCCCTCACGCTTTCCCAAACAAGAAGCTGTTCCGCCTGGGCCTCGCCTGCAACTACGGCATCGACGAGGCCGGTGTCCGCGTCGCCATGGACCGGGGCGTCAACTTCTTCTTGTGGACGATGAAGAACAAGCCGTTCCGCAGCCCGCTCGCCGAGGCCATCAAGTCCCGCCGCGACAGCGTGTCGGTCATCGGCTACGCAAACCTCGGCTGGTTTGGGTGGGGCGTCCGCTCGGGGGCTGAGAAGCTGCTCAAAGAGCTCAAGACCGACTACCTGGACACCTACCTGCTCGGCTGGCTCGGCATCACCTCGGCGTGGACCTCGGCGACCGAAAAGGAGCTGGTCCACCTGCGCGAGAGCGGCAAGGTCCGCGCCATCGGCTGCTCGATCCACGACCGTGAGCGGGCCGGACAGCTCGCCGCGACCTCACCGCTCGACCTGCTGATGATCCGCTACAACGCCGCCCACCCCGGTGCCGAGCGCGACATCTTCCCCCACCGCCGCGAAAACAAGCCAACCATCCTCGCCTACACCGCCACCCGCTGGGGCAAGCTGCTCAAGCGCCCGAAGGGCTGGGAAGGCCAAGTCATGACCGCCGGTGACTGCTACCGCTTCCAGCTCTCGAATCCCCACGTCGACCTGGCCCTTACCGGCCCCGCCAGCCGCGCCGAGCTAGAACAAAACCTCGACGCCCTCCAAAAAGGCCCCCTCACCCCCGAAGAAGACAAATGGATACGAGACTTTGGGAAGAAAGTGCATGGGTAGGGGGGTTAGGCCAAAGGAAAGTCTGAAATATCGAGGCGCAATGCCTCTGTATACTCTTCAATAATCTGGATTGCATCCGTCGGACCAATGGGTTGACCAACTCCCTTTTCAACCCAATGACGGCCATGAGCAATCCAGTGTCGATATTTGAATAAACGATTCACTTGATTCTTTTTTGTCGCTGGGATACTGGAGCAACTATTATATTGATCTAGCAAATCTACAAACCGGACTCGTTGCCAATTTTCTCCTGCCTTTTGATATATTTCCCTAATTAAACGCCAGAAGTCATCTTTCACTCGCTTACTCAGCCTGATCTTTGCGTCTGCCCAAAAAATCGCTTCAAAGCTAGCGGTCATAATCATGGAAGCCCAGCGGTCTAGTTCTTCGCGGTCATATCGTAGGCGCGCTTCTAGCTCTGATATGGATAGACCGTGAAATGAAGTACCAGGACGTGCTTCAGCAAGCAATCTGGAACGTGAGTGCCACAGAAAATCGACCGCAGACACTTGGTCCAGGTAAACAGAGTAGACTTCGTTCGGGGTGAGCAAGCTATCCATCTAACAAGACCTCACCCAGAATTTCGGCGAACGTCTGTTCATCCACCTCGCGGGGTTCTCCCTGCAACGGGATCGCCTGCCAAGTACCAGTATCGGTGAGACCAAATGGTAGCCGCATTGGTCCACAGCTAAGCTCTACACGACCACGCAGATTAGCAACCGGGCGCCCCCTGCGACTACCGACAGTCCCTACAATCATTGCCCCAATTGGCTCTATCTTAACGATCAATCCATCTCTATTTACCAGCCGAATTGTCAACTCTTGGACAGGGTAGGTACCAATATCTTCCTCTGTTCTATCGACTGTAGACACTGAGAGCGTCATGATATTATCCCGGACTGCCGGTTCTAGCCATTTCTGTATATCCACAATCAACTGCGCGACCGCTTTTACATAATTATCCCTACGCTGTATCAATCGACCATCTGTCGGTTGCTTCTGATTCTTCAACTTTTCTATCAGATCTTTCATTGTCATCGTCTGGACTCCTAGGATGCGGTCTAGCACACGCTTCGGAGAAGCGTCAAACATCCCCACCACCCGATGCCAAGTGGCCGCCCATGGTTTGGATCATGGGTCCACGGTTGCTGGGGGATGCCTGGGGATGATTGCGGTCTGTCAGGGCAGCTCGCGGAGGATGGCGGGGAATGACTTGGACCTTGCATGGGCAGCCTTGGTGGGGTGGCGGGGAATGAGTGACGGCTTTGCGGGTGCCTGCGGGTGGGTGCCAGGGTAGATCCGTGACTTTTTTCGATTTTTCGGTTGCGGGGTTGTGATCGGCTGCTACCCCTTGTGACATGACCAAAAAACCTACTTCCAAGTCCCTTTCCTCCTCTCCCCGTACCCCAAGCCCGGTGCCCTTGGACCCGCCCTCGCTCCACAAGAGCTATGAGGAGTTTGTGGCCGAGGCCATCGGCATCCCTCGCGAAAAGATTACGGGGCTCAAGCTGGACGTGAACCTGATCTACGTGAACGTTCAGCAGGGTGTGCAGTCGGTGCAGCCGCACCTGGACCGGCTCCGGGCCGAGCTGCCCAAGCTGAATGTCGATGGGTTTGGCAAGCTGACCACACTGGCCGAAGCGCTGCTCTATGCCCACGCGGAGTCGGTCCGGCTGGCACTGCCAGTGAAGCGCGCCGAGATCGACAGCAAGCTAGGCGAGCTACTGCGGCTGCGCGAAGCGATGCTCTTGCAAGCAGAGGTGTTCGCGCTGGTGGGTATCGTGCCCGAGTCGCTGGTGGCGCAGATCCGCTCCGGCACGGGGATGTTCGACGCCGCCCAAGATGGCGTAGCGCTGGCGGATTTGTATGGGGCGTATCGGGGGCAGATTGCGGGGAAGCATCCGTTTTCGGAGGCGCAGATTGCGCGGATTGCGGAGCTTGGGCATGGGCTGATGAAGGTGATTACGCCGGACGGGGCGCGGGCGTCGGTCAGCTCGGCGGCGGCGAAGGCGATGGATGAGCGCGACCGCATCTACTCGCTGCTCCTCCAGCGTCACGGCGAGCTGCGGCGGGCGGGCTATTACCTGTTCGGCGATGAGATCGACGAGAAAGTCCCAACGCTCGGGGCCCGCGCCGGTAAGCGCCGTGAACCCGAAGCGCCCCTGCCTGCTCCCGCCGCCCCCGAACATCCCGCACCGTAACCACTGCGAAGTCTCCGCCGCTGTGAGCAAAGCTATGGCACAATGCGCCTGTGACTGCTCAATCTGATTCGGCGGGGTCCGGCGAGGCGGCGCAGCTTGTCCTTCCGCCGCGTCCCGCTTCGGTGGACGAGGCTCTCTCGGCGGTGTCCGAGATCAAAGACGCCCGGCAAGCGATCCTGCGGGAGATCGAAAAGCGGATCATCGGTCAGCGTCACGTCATCGACCAGCTCTTGATCGCGCTGTTCGCCCGTGGCCACTGTCTGTTTGTGGGCGTGCCGGGTCTGGCCAAGACCCTGCTCATCTCGACGCTGTCAGAGGTCTTGCAGCTCCGCTTTTCACGGATTCAGTTTACGCCCGACCTGATGCCGTCGGACATCACCGGCAGCGACATCCTCGAAGAGGACCAGACGACGGGCCGACGGGTGTTCCGCTTCATTCGCGGGCCGATCTTTGCAAACATCGTGCTCGCCGACGAGATCAACCGCACGCCGCCGAAGACCCAGGCCGCGCTGCTCCAGTCGATGCAAGAGGGGCGCGTCACCGCCGGTGGCCAGACCCACGAGCTGACCCCGCCGTTTTTGGTGTTTGCGACGCAGAACCCGATCGAGCAAGAGGGTACCTACCCACTGCCCGAGGCGCAGCTCGACCGCTTCATGCTCCAGGTCGATGTCGGTTATCCGACGCTGGAGGAAGAAGTACAGATCGTCAAGCGCGGTACCTCGGCGGAGCGTCCGACCCTGTCGAAAGTGCTGTCGCCGGAGCGGATCATGCAGCTTCAAGACCTGGTGCTGCGGGTACCGGCGGCAGATCATGTGGTGCGCTACGCGGTGTCTTTGTGTCACGCCACCCGTCCGCAGCGGGCACCGGGCAGCCGAGCCAATCGCACGAGCGGCAGCATGCGCCTGGCCGGTGGACCGAAGGAAGCCGAGGCGCTGGCGCTGGTGAGTGAGTATCTGGCCTATGGGGCCGGGCCGCGAGCCTCGCAGTTTCTGATTTTGGGCGCGAAGGCCAAGGCGATCCTCGAAGGCCGCCCGGCTGCCTCGATCGACGACGTGCGGGCGCTGGCGCGTCCGGTGCTGCAACACCGCCTGATCGTAAACTTCCACGCGGAAGCCGAGGGCATTGGCCCGCAGGTCATCATCGACCGCCTCCTAGAAGCGATCAAACCGTAGTTTTCGACGATGACGTCTCGGCTGCTTGACCTGCCTTCGCTGCTTCGGCTTCAGAGCTTGCAGCTACGCGCACGCCTGGTCGCCGAGGGCGCCTTGCAGGGCATGCACCGCGCCGCCCATCACGGCTCGTCCGTCGAGTTCGCCGAGCACAAAGAGTACGCACCCGGTGACGAGCTGCGCCACATCGACTGGCGGGCCTGGGGCCGGATGGACAAATACTACGTCAAGCGCTACGAGGAAGAAGCCGAGGTCCGCGCCTACATCGTCGTCGACAGCTCCGGTTCGATGGGCTATGGCAGGCAGGATCAGCTCACCAAGCTCGATTTTGCGCGACTCCTGGCGGCAGCGCTGGCGTACCTGCTGTTACGGCAGCATGACTCGTCGGGGGTGGTGATTGCCAAAGAGGATGGGCCGCAGTACATCCCGCCACGAGCGGGACCGGCGCACCTGGGCGATCTGTGTCGAGCGCTAGAAGAGTCGAAGGCGGACGGGCGGGCCGAGCTAGGCGATGCCCTGACGCTGCTGTCGGAGACAATCCGACGACGATCGCTGATTGTGGTGCTGTCGGATCTACTCCCGCCACCGCCGCTCGTCGAGACCCCCGACTACAGCGAGTATCTGCGCCGACACTCGGCCCTTTTGCGGGCCAAGCTGGTCAGCCTGCGGGCGCAAAAGCACGACGTGATCGTGCTGCAAATCCTCGATGCCGACGAGCTGGAGCTGCCCTGGACCAACCTGACCTGGTTCGAGGAAGTCGAGCCGACGCTGGCCGGTCAGGAGCGGTTGTTCGTCGATCCCGGCGACGTCCGCAAAGCCTACCTGGCGGAGCTACAGCAGTTTCTGGCCGAGACCCGGCGCGGCCTGCGCGAAGGCGATGTCGAGTACGCGCTGGTCCAGTCGTCGCGCTCGCCCGAGAGCGTGCTGCTCGACATCCTACGCGGGCCGCTGCGCCAGCGGGTGCGGAGGTAAGCCGTGCATCTGCTGTCTCCGGCGTACGCGGTCTTTTTGGTCCTGGGCATCTTGCCGGTGCTCATCCACCTGCACGGTCGGCGGCGGGCCCAAGTCCGCAAGCTGCCGACGCTGCTGCTGTTGCGGGCGAGCAATCGGCGGGTGGCCCAGCGAACCCGGCTGCGGCATGTGCTGCTGCTGCTGGTCCGGGTGCTTTTGCTGATGGCGATTCCCTTTCTGCTGGCGCGACCGTTTGCGGAGACCGACTCGGATCTGCCGGTGCAGGTCAGCCAGACCCAGCGAGCGGTGCTGATCTTCGACGACAGCTTGTCGATGATGTACCAGCCGCAAAGTGACGCCAAGCTGGGTTCGGCGACGCTGTTTGAGCGAGGTCGCAAGCTGGCGAGCCGCATCATCGACGCGCTGCCGCAGGGCGCAGAGGCGGCGCTGATCTTGGGCTCACGGGCTGGCGAGACACCGGTCGGGGACTTGACCTCGGACCGAACCCGGCTGTATTCGGCGATCTCGGCGCTGCGGCCCACCTATCGGCCCTCGGACCTGCCGTCGGCGTTTAAGCGGGCCACCCAGATCCTGTCCACGCACCGAGGCAGCCTGAAGCGCATCTACGTCATTGGCGATACCTCGGCGCACTCGCTGGACGGGTCGATCCATCCGCCCGCCGAGACCGAAGTCTCTCTGGTCGATGTCCGCGATGGCAAGTCCCTGCCAAACTGCGCGGTGGTCGACCTGCGCGCCGAGCCTGCCGCCAGCATGGGCCCACGGGCGGTGCGGGTGATGGCCGAGCTTCACAACTTCGGCGACGAGCCCGTCAAAGAGCTTCAGGTGACAATGCTCGTCGATGGCCAGGCCGTGGCCAAGGGGCTGGTCGATTTGCAGCCTCGCGGTCAGGCCATCAAGCGCTTCATCCACATCTTGCAGCCGACGCCGAGCCCGACGCAGACCCCAGGGACGGGTGAGTCGCAAACCGCACCAAGCGCAGGGCTACATCACCTGGCGGTGCGGCTGTCGCCCGATGCCCTGGACGCCGACAACCAGCGCCACCTGCGGGTCGATGTCCAGGCGGTGCTGCGAGTGCTGGTGCTGGACGGCGACCCGCGCAACCTGCGGCGCGATGACGAGGCGTACTACATCGAAATGGCGCTGCGTCCGAGTGAGCGGGACGACTCGCAGCTCCAGCTTGTGACCCGCTCGCTCGATGAGGGACTCGGCAGCCTGGCAGAGTTTGACGCGGTGGTGCTGCTCAACGCCAAGGCCCAAGAGCTGTCCCGACGTGGCATTGAGCGCGGGCTCTACGAATACGTCAAGGGCGGTGGCGGGCTGCTGATTGGCCTGGGCGATAACGTCGACGTCGAGGCCTACAACCGGGTGCTGGCAGAGCTTCTGCCGCAGCCGCTGGCGGTGATCAAGACCGCCGGGGCACTGCCGAGTCGTGGCTCGGGCGAAGGCGAGTCCTCGACCCAAGGTCCGGGAGAACACCTCGGCCAGCTCGATCGCCGTCATCCGCTGCTTCAGCCGTTCCTGAGCGGTCGCTCGAGCGAGTCCCTGCTGTCGGCATCGTTTGCGCGCTATCTGCTGCTCCAGCCCACGCCGCGCAGCCAGGGCGAAACCACGGTGATCCTGTCGTTCGAGAGTGGCGCTCCGGCGCTGACCGAGCGGACGGTGGGACGGGGACGGGTGCTTTTGTTTACCTCGACGCTTGATCGGGACTGGAACGATCTGCCGATTCAGCCGGCGTTTTTGCCCCTGGTGCAGCAGATCGTCCGTCACCTGTCGCGGGCCCCGCTTCAGAAGGCCGAGACCGAGACGCTGATTGGCCAGACCCGCGACATCAAGCTCCAGCCCGGTGACACCCGCGTCGAAGTGACGTTGCCGTCTGGAAAGACCCGACTGTTCGAGCGGCTCCAAGGACGCAAGCTGCTCAGCTTTACGGAAAGCCGCGAGCCGGGCTTTTACCGAGTGGCGACTGCGGGCGATACCGGGGTTCTGAAAGCGCGTCCGAGTGAGCACTTTGTGGTCAACATCGACCCGAGCGAGTCCGACTTGCAGCTCGCTCCGGCGTCACGGCTGGCGGCGCTCCAACGACCGCTGATCCAGAACGAAACCTCGCCGAGCGGCAAAAACCCCCGTCGGCGCGTCGAGCTGTGGCATGCCTTGGGCTGGGTGCTGATCCTGCTACTGCTCGGAGAAGCGCTGCTGCTGCGCCAAAAATAGGCTGCTCTTTGTACGAAAGGAACGAAACCCAGATGTCGCGCTATGTCGTTGCGATCGATCAAGGAACCACCGGCTCCACCGTCCTTTTGCTCAGCGAACGGCTCGATGTGGTCAGCCGGGGTTACGCCGAGTTTGCCCAGATCTATCCCCAGCCGGGCTGGGTCGAGCACGACCCGGAGGCGATCTGGCAGTCGGTCTGCAAAGCCCTGTCGGCGGCCTTGTCGAGCGCCGCGATTGACACAAGCCGCATCGCCGCCATCGGCATCACCAACCAGCGCGAGACCACCGTCTGCATTGGCCGGGACGGCAAGCCGCTGCACAACGCGATCGTGTGGCAGGACCGTCGCACCGCCGCCCGCTGCACCGAGCTTCGGCAGGCCGGACACCTCGCTTCCGTGCAACAGAAGACCGGGCTCGTGCTGGACCCCTACTTTTCGGGCACCAAGATCGAGTGGCTGCTGCGGCAAGTACCGGGGCTCAAGTCGCAGGCCGAGGCCGGACAGGCCCGCTTTGGCACGATCGACACCTTCCTGATTCACCGGTTGTCGGGCGGCGCGGCGTGGGTCACCGATCCCTCGAATGCCTCGCGAACGCTGCTCTATGACATCACGGAGCGACGCTGGGATCCCGAGCTGGGTGCGCTGCTTGGCGTTCCACAGCGGTCGCTGCCCAAGGTTGTACCGTCGCAAGGAATCTGCGCCGAGACTCGCGGGGTACCGGGACTTCCCGACGGGATTCCGATCGCGGGGATCGCCGGAGATCAGCAGTCGGCGCTGTTTGGCCAGCTCTGCTTTGCGCCCGGCGAGGCCAAGTGCACCTTCGGGACCGGGGCGTTTTTGCTGCTCAACACCGGCGATCGGGTGGTGCCCTCGAAGAACGGCATGCTGACCACGGTGGCGTGGCAGCGTCCGAGTGGCCAAGGTCACGACGAATTTCACTATGCACTCGAGGGGAGCGCGTTCATTGCGGGTGCCATGGTGCAGTGGCTGCGCGATGGGCTGGGGATCATCCAGTCGGCCAGTGAAATCGAAGCGCTGGCGCGCTCGGTGCCCGACTCGGGTGGGGTGGTGGCGGTGCCGGCCCTGGCGGGACTCGGCGCTCCGCACTGGCGACCGGAGGCTCGCGGCCTGTTGTGGGGCCTCACCCGAGGTACCGGACGCGGCCAGATTGCACGGGCGGCGCTCGAAGGAATTGCCCTGCAAAACTGCGATCTGCTGACGGCGATGGAGGCCGACTCCGGACTCAAGCTATCCAGCCTGCGGGTCGACGGTGGTGCCGCCCAGAACGACCTGCTCATGCAGCTTCAAGCGGACCTTCTCGGGGTGGAGATCGTCAGGCCGCAGATGCTGGAAAGCACGGCGCTCGGTGCGGGCCTTCTGGCAGGTCTGGGCGTTGGGCTGTGGCGGTCGGTGGGAGAGGTGGCGGCGGTCTACAAGATCGATCGCCGCTTTTCGCCCTCGCTGCCTGCCGCGACGGTCTCGGCGATGAAGCAGCGCTGGGCCGAAGCCGTTTCGCGCTGTTAGTCCCCGAGCAGGCGCAAAAGGTACGCCTCGTAGATGGGGTTGCTGATCTCGACCCGTTGCCCGGTATCGGACGCCGTGAGCAGGCCACTATCGAGAAGGTACGACTGCACCTCATCGGCCCGACTCAGGGCAACCTCTTCGCCGCCGAGAAGCCTCAGCAATAGCTCCTCGGCCTCTTTGCGCCCGTTTACGACATCCCCGACGGACAGCAAGTGAACGCAGTCTTCGCCAAGGAGCTGCTCGGCGATGGCCCGTACCTGCTGCGCGGTCGGCGAGGAGACGGCCAGGTTGGTTTCGGGACTGCGGCGCGGACTGCCAAGCTGCTCGTCGAGCTGGTAGAGGATCCGGCTCACCAGCCACGGCTGCCCCCGCGTCCTTTGCCACAGCTCGTCCCGCGCCTCGCGAGTCAGGACCACTCCACTGTCCGTCGCGTAGTCCCTGAGCAGCGAGTCCAGCTCATGCTGCGACAGGCCCGGCAGTGCCACCGGCAACCCGACATTCCACAGCGAGCCACTGCCCCGCGTCTCATCCCCGGTGGGGCGCAGCTCGTCGCGGAGGTCACGGACATGGGTCTTTCCGCACAGCAAGACCGCATGCACAAATGGACGGCTGTCGTCTGCCAAGGACAACGCTGAACGAAAACTGCGCAGGATCGAAATCGTCAGCTTGCGGGGCGGGGCGTCGTACTCATCGAGCATCAGGACCAGCGGCTTGCCAAGACGCTTCTGGACCTCGCCGAGGTACAGACAGAACGACAGCGACTGGGGCTCGGTCGGGTTCCACTTGGGCAGGCTCGGCAGTGGATACGCGGCGTGGAGCGTCCCTTCGATGTGGCGAAACAGCCCGAGCAGCGACTGATCCTCGGCGACTTGCAGCGAGCACAACCCCACCGCCAAGCCCTCTTTCCGCAGCGCGGTCGCCAGCTCGCGCAAAAAGCTGGTCTTGCCGGACTGCCGCCCGCGATGGATGAGCAGCGATTCGCCGCGCATAAGTGAGGCCAGCGGTCGCGCAAGCCGCGACGACCAGTCGACCATGAAGTCCCGCCCCGACACGCAGGGCCCCGTGATGTGAAAGCGACGAGTCATAGAGAAATTGTGAGCCAGTTTACTCCATGACGAGGCTCGGATGAACCGTGGGAAGCGCTCGTCGTGGGCGCAAACGGACGATTAGTGGGAAGAGAGCGGCTGGCTGCCAATGCGAGCGGTCCCCTGCGGCGTGGCGTCTTTGGTGAGAACCACATCCACCGGCTGGCCGTCGTCGTATTCGGGCGGACTCACCACCCGAGGGCGATCCGCCAGGTGGGCGAGCGGTCCAGGCCGAGCAGCCACCGAAGCCCCCGGCGGAACCCTGTGGATGGCAGCGCGCACTGAAGCTGCCTCGGGGTCCGGTACAAACAGTGCGGCGGAGTAGCGACTGCTATAGACCGCCAGCGGTGAACCTCCGTGCCGCACCTGCGCCGCCGCCGTCAGGAGGAGCAGCGCCACGGCGAGCCAAAGCGGGCTCAGTCGCGGGGTGCGTGATCTCATCACCGCCGCAAGCCGCGACAGGCCAACCACCGCCGCCATCACCAAAAACGGCACCATCGCGGTGGTGTAGTGCGACTCGATGCTGCGCACGCGGGGAAACGACGACAGAAAGTTGATCCCAAGGATCGGGAGCGCACCCACGGCAAAGCGCGGACCGAGGAGCGGCAGCAGACCGAGCGGCCACAGTAGCTCCAGGACGTAGCGCAGCCGTTCCCAGGTCAGCCACTCCATCACAAAGCGCAAGGGATGACGAAGCAGTAGCAGTAGCAGATCGCGACCCGAACCGACCTTTTGACCGCCGCCTGCGAAGTGCAGGCCGTAGGAGCCAAGCTTGGGCAAATAATGCGGCTGGATCGCGACGATGTAGACGCCAAAGTAGGCAATCAGCAGGGCCGCCACCCAGGCCAGCCAGACGCGCTGCTGGGGACGATGAAGCGCAAACGCCCCAAGCACCAGCGCAAGCTGCACCGCGATGTCTTCTCGACAGGCCAGCGCCAGCCCGCCCCACAGCAGCGCCCGTCGCCACGCGCCCTCATCCATCGCATCGAGCCAGGCCCCGAGCAGCGGTAGCGCCAGCGTGACCGGATGAAAGTCATGCAGCGTGGCCACCGTCACCGTTGGATAGAGCAGGCTCACCACCGCCATCAGCAGCGCCAGCCAGTCGCTATCGAGATACCGCCGCGCCAGCCGATAGACCGGCCAGGGCAAAAGCGCCACCGCCACCGCTTGTACCACGAGGAGCAGCGGCGCAATCGGGACGCCCAGCCTCGCCAGCGCCGCCAGCGGCAGCAGAATCGGCTCTAGGTGCAGGCCGATGAGGTGTGGTGCCTGGACCAGCGGCACGTCGTATTGACCATGCGCTAGTCCCCAGACGATCCGCACGTAGTACGAAAGATCGATCTGCGCGTGAAACGAGTGATAGCGAGCAAGCGACAGCCCGGCGTACGCGGTCGCATACGCCAAGCAGATCATTCGCAGCAGGAGGCCCGGACGGACCAAGGGGAGTTTCCGAGGGAAGTGAGGAGCGAGCAGGGTCTTTGGGATTAACCGGACATCGAGGCGATGAAGTCGCCGTTCGAGTCGGTCTTCGCAATCTTGTCGCGCATGAACTCCATCGCATCGACCACGTTCAGCGGGTGCAGGAGCTGACGCAGAATCCAGATGCGACCGAGGATGCGATCGTCGACCAGCATCTCTTCCTTACGGGTACCCGACTTGTTGATGTCGAGGCACGGGAAGATGCGCTTTTCCATCAGCTTGCGGTCGAGGTGGATTTCCGAGTTACCGGTTCCCTTGAACTCTTCGAAGATGACCTCGTCCATGCGCGAGCCGGTGTCGACGAGCGCGGTGGCGATGATGGTCAGCGAGCCGCCTTCCTCGATGTTGCGAGCAGCGCCGAAGAACCGCTTCGGCTTGTGCAGCGCGTTCGAGTCCACACCACCGGACAGGATCTTGCCCGACGGAGGAACCACGGTGTTGTAGGCACGAGCGAGGCGAGTGATCGAGTCGAGCAGGATCACGACGTCACGCTTGCACTCGGCGAGGCGCTTGGCCTTCTCGATCACCATCTCGGCGACCTGGACGTGACGGGCCGGTGGCTCGTCGAACGTCGAAGAGATGACCTCGCCCTTGACTGTGCGCTGCATGTCGGTCACTTCTTCCGGGCGCTCGTCGATGAGCAGCACCATCAGATAGACCTCGGGGTGGTTGGCAGTGATCGCGTGGGCGATGTCTTGCAAAAGCACCGTCTTGCCCGCGCGAGGCGGCGAGACGATGAGGCAGCGCTGACCTTTGCCAATCGGCGCCAGCATGTCGACGATGCGCGTCGAGTAGTTGCGGTGATCGTACTCGAGCCGGAGCCGCTTGTTCGGATACAGCGGCGTCAGGTTGTCGAACATGATCTTTTCGCCCTGGTGATCCGGGGCGTCGCCATTGACGCGGTCGACCTTGAGGAGTGCGAAGTAGCGCTCGCTGTCCTTCGGGGCCCGAATCTGACCTTCGACGGTGTCGCCGGTGCGGAGTCCGAAGCGGCGAATCTGCGAGGGCGAGACGTAGATGTCGTCGGGACCGGGCAGGTAGTTGTAGTCAGGCGAACGGAGGAAGCCAAAGCCGTCGGGAAGCGTCTCAAGAACGCCATCACCGAAGACCTCGCCACGGTTCGAGGAGTGATGACGGAGAATCTCGAAGATCAGGTCCTGGCGTCGCATGCCAGAGACGTTCTCGATGTTGAGCCCTTGACCCATATGGATCAGCTCGGACATCTTCTTGCGCTTCAGCTCAGTCAGGTTCATCGGGTTCGTTCCTCGGTTGGATGGGGCGAAGGTAGGGCCGACCGATGACGATTGACAGCGTGGACCAAAGGGTCTCGCTTCGTCTTTCGGACGTCTGCCCTAGCGTTCAGGGAATCCGGCTGGTTGTTTTTGGATAACGACGATAGAAGCTGCTCAGGACGAATCTTGGTTGGTTACAGCCACATCACGGTACGGCAAGCTGAAATGACTGTCAACGAAGAGATGAGAAGTTAGGCGACGGCTTGCGCAGCGCCCAGCGATCAAAAACCAAGCACAACCGGCGTCTCGACAGAAGCCTGCGTTGGCACGGTCGGCAGCGGTGTGAGGGGTGAAGGGGTTGTCGCATCTGGCACTGTCTGGGCACGACGAGGACTGTGTAGCCAACGCGAGAGCAGGTAAAACACCGGCCCGATCGCAATCAGAAGCGCACCGAGTGTCACCGCCGAAAAGCCCCACATTCCAGCCTCGTTTCGCCCGGACCACAGCGACAGTCCGAGCAGGGTGATAGGCAGCAGCCCAAGCAGAGTCATCCCGATCGTGCCACCAGGAATACGGAATGGTCGCGGCAGGTGCGGCTCACGAATCCGCAGGACCACCAGCGACGCGAACTCGAGCAGCACCAGCGCGCCGTAGAGCATGACGTCGATCTGCACCAACCGACGAAAGCCAAGGCCCAGGCAGGCGGTGTACAGCAGCGCGGCGAGCAGAATGCTGCGCTTGGGTGCCCCGGTCTCGGGATCTTTGCGTCCCAACCACTTGGGCAAAATTCCGTCGCGGGCCATCGCCAGCGGCAGCCGTGAATAGCTACCGATCAAGGCGTTGAACATCCCGAGTCCACACAGCGCTCCACCCAGGGCAATCGCCACCGCGAGATACGGTCCGCCGAGACGCCGTCCCACCTCGACCCAGCTTCCAGTGGTCCATTCCTCGGTCGGTAGGCCGCTGGCAATGCCACACAGGACCGGCACGACGTAACAAGTGGAGACGAGCACCACCGTCCAGAACATCGCCCGAGGATAGGTCTTTTGTGGACTCTCGACCTCTGTGGCGACCGGTGAAGCATTTTCCCAGCCCATGTAGTTCCACAGGCAAAGCAGGATGCCGTTGAGCCAAGGCTGGAGCGACCCATCGCCGTGCGCGTGAATCTGAAGCTGTCTCGTCCAGCCACTGCCGAGACGGACTGGACCGTGGCCGCTCAGCGCGATCGCCACCAGCACGACAAACGGCAACAGCAGCGCCGCCGCCATCAGTTGACTGGCGATACCGACGGTGCGGGTGCCGCGAAGATTCCACCATACCGACAGAGCGATCATGGTCAGCGCGGCATACCAGCCCGCACCGCCCACCGATGAGTCAGACAGCGCAGGAAAGATCTGCCCGAGGTAGGTCACGACGAGCATCGGATAGATGGCCATGTCGAACAGGCTCATCGCCAGCGCCATCCATGCCGTCTGCACGCCCCAAAACGGCCCCAGCGCTCGCCGAGCCCATGCGTAGTAGCCGCCTTCACTCGGAAGCGCCGAGGTCAGCTCGCCGACCATCAGGGTGATTGGCAAACTCCAGATGAACGGCACGACGACAAGCAGCAGTAGCGCGCCGCCAAAGCCGTGACCGGCGACGATCTCTTCGAGGCCGTAGGGTCCGCCGGAGACGACGAAGAAAGTGGTGGCGATGAGAGCTCTCAGACCGAGCTTGCGGGGGAAGGTCGGTCCTGGGCGATTTCCGCTCGGTCCCTTGGCCTGTCTCGCGACCAGTTTATGGACGCGAGTTCGCTGCGTCCTGCGTGGTCGAACACTGGTGGGTGTCGTGGCGAGCTTGGCCACCGAGGAACCGTGCTTCATTCTCTCTTCACCTCTCTACTACTCGCGCAGTTTGGAACACCGCTGGCGGATGTCGCAAGCGCGTTTTTTTGACTTTGTGCGAAGGCTTAAAACGCCTGACCAAACTCAGCCGAAAAACGTGGTGCGTAGATGCCACCTGCCGACGGAGATTCCAGTGGGAATCCGAGGTCGAGCCGGATCACCTCGCGATTGAATTGCGGTAGCCCAAGCCGTAGCCCAAAGCCTACGTCCTGGCGATAGGAACTCCCCGAATAGGTACCGTCGCGGAGATAGCCGTTTAAGACCGGTGGGGCATCACCACCATCGTAGAACACGACCGCACCGACGTGAATGGTCCACAGGTTGATGCCCTTGGTGCGAATCTCGGCATTTACTCGGTACAAGCTGCCACCTTGCAGCGCTCGGGGCGCGTACCCTCGCAGGCCACTGTCGGAACCGAGTGTCATCCGCTGCTGTTCGAGATCCCGACCCCGAAGCTGGAGCTTGGCCGACAAATGCAGGCGGAACGGACCCAGCGCCGGGGTGATCTCGCGAACTTGGGCAGTTAGGTACTGATTGAGGAGCGAGCCTCGGGGATCGATTCCGTATTGGAGACGGACGCCGCCTTTGACTTCATAGGAAAACAGATTGCCCGACAGGTAGTGCTGGCTGGCCAAGCTGCCCGAGGCTTCGAGGTAGTCGCTCGAAAAACCAAAGCCGTGCCAGGCGTAGCGCAGCTCCAGGTTCAGCTCGGGCCCCAGTCGCAGATCCTCGGTCAGCGCCAGCGTCTGGATGTCTTTGAGCCGGATATACCGTGCGGTGTAGAGATTGAGGCCGACAAAGGGACCGCTCGCGCTCTCACTGCGCGGCAGAAGCTGGCGATAGGCGCTGCGCACCGCGTCGGAGATGGTGTCCGGAAAGTCGTCGGGCAAACCATACTTCTGATGCTGAACGCGAAACCCAAGGGCGAGGTTGAGCTTGTGGACGATGCCCGCCGAGTACTGGACCTGGATCTGACCGGCGATCTGTTCGCGGTTAAAAACGTCGGGAACCTCTTCACCCTGCACGTTGCGCAGATAGATCGTTCCGCCGGAAAAGTAGCGCGCAATGTCTTTGACCACTTGCAGCTTGGCTTCCCAACCGAAGCGGGTTCGCAGCGAAAACAGCGGTCGCCCGACCTGAAAATAGAGCTGCCCGCCCTCGACCTGACTGGTTTGACGATTGAGGTACAGACCGCCGATCAGCTTGAACTGATGGCGTGAGCCCCAAATTCGATAGTCGGTATAGGACATACCGAGCGAGTAACGCCCCGGGTCGAAGCCAAAATCGACGGACAGGCGCTTGTTGCGACCGGCGAGGTTGTGCTCGGCAAACTGAAACGACAGCACATCGAGCCGCGCTTGATCGAACCGAAACTCGGTGTTCAGACGCAGGCTCCACTGATCTTTGGTGACGACCAGCACTCGCACTTTGTCCGGGGACGAACCACGCACCACGACCAGACGCGCCACCGACAGGATGAACAACGTGCGCAGGTTGCGACCGCTCTCCTCCAAGAGATCGCGACGAAAAGGCTCTCCCACGTGAAACAGCAGCTCGCGGGCGATCACATCGTGACGGGTGCGGACGTGAACGGCGTTGAGCCACGTCCACGGAATGTACTTGGACAGAGGAAAGTCGCCCGGCAGGATGACCTTGCTCGCATCGATCAAGATTTCTTCGATGATCTTGCCGTCGGGCTGCGGATCGAGATCGGCCTGGGACAGCTTCAGCCGATCGAGCGCGTCTTGGATGAGCTTCTCTTCGTACTGACCGCGCAGGTTGGGCTTGTCGGCATGCGCGAACCGCAGCGAACCCACGACGAACCCAATCGCCAGCAGGGCCGCCACCAGCCGGATGAGACCACTACGGCGCACGAGCGTCCGGGCCGCTGTCCTTTTTACCAAACCGCATCCGCAGGAACGCGACGACGGCGGGCATGATTGACAAGAATACCACGACGATGATCACCAGCTCGATGCGCTTGGGAATGCTCGGAAACAGCGAACCGAGGAAGAATCCCAGCAGCGTCATCGAAACCACCCACGACACGGCACCGATGATGTTGTAGAGGGCAAACTTGCGATAGGTCATCGCTCCCACGCCAGCTACCACGGGAACGAAGGTCCGCAAGATCGGCATGAAGCGGGCAATGATGATGGTCTTGCCGCCATGCTTTTCGTAGAAAGCGTGGGCCTGGCGAATGTGCTCGGGATTGAACAGCCGCGACTTGGGTCGACTAAACAGCGCCGGGCCGCGCCGCTTGCCGATGGAATACGACAGCGCATCGCCGAGCACCGCCATCACCGACAGGGCGACGTTCATCTGAAGCAGGTTGAGTCCGTACTTGGGATTGGCGGCAAACACCCCGGCGGTCACCAGCAGCGAGTCTCCGGGCAGAAAGAAGATCATCGCGCCCGTCTCAGCGAAGATGATCCCCATCATCACCAGCAGCGGATAGCCGGTCGAGATCGCCGAGGCGATCAGATCCTCGGGATTGCGAAGCAAGTGGAGAAACCAGCGCAGCAGTTCCATGTCGGTCCGTATTCCCCCGATTTCGGGTTGGTGAAGGTCGGCGTTTTAGCGCGAATCGAAGTCTACGTCACCAGCGCCGCGCACAGCCCGTTCGAAGGAACCGGTTCCTTCGGACACGCTACGCCGACAGCCCGACGAGCTTGGCACTCAGCTCCCACAGTCGCGAGCGCTGGCTGACATCGGCGGCGGCTGGCGAAGGCTTGGCGGGTCGTTGTTGTTTGAAGTAGCCGCCAGTCACTCCTGTCAGCTCAGGAGAAGTCGCCACGTACACAGAGGTCAGCGAAGCACTGTGCGGCGAGTCCACAAACGGCGCGGCCAGCCTTCCGAAAAATCTCAACAGCGGCTTTTCACGCAGGATGTCGCTCACCACATCGCCCGGATGAAGCGCGTTGCTGGTGACACCGGTTCCGGTCAGCCGAGCCGCCAACTCCGTCGAAAACAGCACGTTGGCGAGCTTGCTCTGGGAATAGGCGCGGAGTCCGTGGTAGCTGCGCGTGGACTGTGGATCGTCGAAGTGAAAGGTGCTCTGCTTTTCATGGAGCCGCGAGCTGACGTTCACAATCCGTGCAGAGCCCGACTCTGTGAGCCGTGGCAGGAGCAGGTTGGTCAGCAAAAACGGTGCGAGGTGATTGACCGCAAAGGTGTCCTCGATCCCGTCGCGGCTGAGCCGTCGCTCGGGATGCCACAGTCCGGCGTTGTTGATCAGCACATCGATGCGCGGCTGAGTGGACAGCAGATCGGCGGCCAGCTTGCGGACTCCATCGAGCGAGGAAAAATCACACAGTCGTGATTCGACCAGTCCCCCCGATGAATGAGAGCGGACATAGGCCACGGCTTCCTCTGTTCGTCTGTGGTCTCGACCAATGATCACGACCACGTAACCGCGCTCGGCCATACCACGTGCCGTCTCTCGACCGATGCCCGCGCTGGCACCGGTTACCACGCAAACGGGATCTTTGCCTGTCATGGCGCAATACCGTGTTGTAAGTTGAGCCGCTCGATCATCTGCCGGTGCATACGAAGTACCTGCTGTAACAAACCTGAGTTCTCACACAAGGACGGACGATTGATATCACGACAGCGCGAACAACGATTGGTGATCACGGGAGCCGGCGGCTTTGTCGGTCGACATCTCGCGCAGCGGCTGGTGGCGACCGGAGCCCAGGTGATCGCGTCCGATCTGCGAGATCCCGGCATCGCGGGCGCTCAGTTTGTCGCCTGTGATGTAACGGATCGCCAGGCCTGTAACCGACTGGTCGCCGAGGCCTCGGTGGTCTTTCATGTGGCCTCGATGGTGCAAACCAGACAGAGCGGAGCGGCCCCGGTGTGGGCGGTCAATCACGGCGGAACGCAGAACCTGCTCGCCGCGAGTCAAGCCGCGAAGGCGTCCCGCTTTGTCTACGTCAGCTCCGCCAGCGTGGTGTATCAAGGCACCGACATCGAAAACGGCGACGAATCACTGCCCTATGCCGCGCAATCTCAAGCTCCGTACGCGGACAGCAAGATCGCGGCGGAGCGCGAGGTTCTCGCGGCCAACGGACAGCAGGGTCTGCTCACCTGCGCGGTCCGTCCGCACGTGATCTACGGACCCGGTGACGGACGCTTTCTGCCCGCGATCCTACGCAGAGCCCGCGCCGGAACGCTGCGCTACGGAGTCGGTCGGGAAAACAAGCTGTCGGACTTCACGTACATCGACAACTTGATCGATGCGCTGCTGCTCGCGGACCGCCGACTCGCAGAAGATCCCTCAATCGGAGGTCATGCGTGGTTTGTGACCAATGGTGAGCCGATCCCGTTTTGGGACTTTGTCGATCGCGTGCTGCGGGCCATGGGGATGGCACCGACCAGAGGCCGGATTCCCTACTCTGTTGCGTACGCGATGGCGACGCTGGCGGAGGGATTTAATACGCTATCCGGACGCGCCGCAGGTCCAGAAAACGGGCTGACCCGTTTTGCGATCCGCTACATGTGTACCCACCACTACTTCTCGATCGATCGAGCACGCCGCGAGCTTCACTACACTCCCGCGATCAACATCGATGAGGGAATTCGGCGAACCATCGCCGCAGCCTCTGTTACGGCGTAGCGTCGGCTGCCACTGGGAGTGGTCCCAGCGTCCGATCGATCCGCTTCAAAAAAGAATACCACGGCTGGCTCAACCCCGGAATCTGCACGCTCACGTAGTGAAAACCACGGGCGCGCCACTGGGCGGATTCCTGGGCGGACGGAATATAGGGAGCATTCCCAATCCGATAGACGTTGTAGGTCAAGATGGTGGGTTTCCGCGACAGCACATAGTCGAGCGGCGCAAACTTCTGATGCCCGGGACGACTCGAAACGGCGGGCACTTTGTGTGCCACGTACTCATCGGACAAGCCAAAGCTATCAAGCGCAGCAATCCCTGCGTAATAGACCTGCGCCCCAGCACCTCCGACGACTTGATAGTCATCCGGCTTCACATGCTGCCCCAGCCACTTGCCAATTGCGGCACGGTCGGCGGTGTAGTGGCGCAGATATCCCGGCGTATCAATCCCGTGATCGGCCCCGATAAACGTCAGCGCATGACGATCCACGACATAGGAATTGGTCGCATGCAGCATCGCGAACACCAGCAGCGATCCGGCGATGAGGAGCCGACTCTGATCCTGAAGGAGTCGCCACAGTCCAAGGACTCCGGTGATCACCAGCAGCGGCACGATCGGCATCACGAAGCGATACAGCCCCATGAAGTCTCCACCGACGGAAACCACATAGAGCAAAAACGGCCCAGCCCAGATCAAAAGGAGTCCACCGGCTAGACGATAGGAGTCCTGTACTTTCTGCGGGAGGGGCTTCACAAAGCCAATCAGATACAAAAGTGGCAGCACAAACAGCTTCAGATCTCGCATCACGGCCCACAGATAGTAGCGACCTTGCTGCCACGCGCCGCTGCCTCCTGATGACTTGATGTAGAACGTATTAGGCACGTAGTATCCGTAATATAGACGACGCCACACGATGTGCGGTACCGTCAGAAGCAGGAACATAAGAAGCAGACTCCACTCCTGTTTTGTCGGCACAAGCTCTCGCTTCCGCAACTTCACAATCAGTCGGTGAAGTGCCAGCAGACCAAACAGCAGATAGCCTTCCGGCCGCGTCAGCGCCGCCAGCCCGATCGTGATTCCGATTCCGTACAGAGCCGGAGTGTGACCCTCTGTTTCCTCGATCACCGCAACCAGATACAGGCCAAGCGACAGCGTACACAGCAGCGTAAAGAGCTGGGTCTCCAGACCTCCGGAAGCCCAGCAGGCATAGCCCGGAATCCCCGCCAAGATCCACGCCGGAACGCTATCCCACAGAGAGCGAGTGTTCCCCCGCAACCGTCTCAAAATCACCCCGCAAAAGAGCATCGTGGCGATGGCGCAGAGTGTTCCCAACACCCGCGAAGACAGCTCCGCAGGAATCTTGAGCACAAGGCCCAGTGCCATAAGAAGGGTCCATAAAAAGTTGGTGTAGCCTTCAACGCGCTCGCCCAGATTGAACACCAGCGCGCCGTGCTCTACCAAGTTTTTGGCATAGACAAACGAGATGAATGCATCGTCGGTGACGAAGTTAAATTGCAGGCTATGGAAACACAGCAAAGCTGCTGCAATTCCCAGCGAAACAGTCAGCGCTACACGGGGTGAAGTAGGCATTGCCGAACCACCTCGAACAGCGCACCGCACGCGATCAGCACGAGCAGGTGAAAGACCTCGTGATACCCAAAGACCTTGGGAAAGGGATTCGGACGCTTGCGCGCATAGGTCAGCGCCCCGAGGGTATAAATGATGCCGCCACCGACGTGGAGTGCCACCACTTGGGGCCCCAGGTTGCGCCACTCTCCTGGGAGTCCCAAGGCCCCGGTCCAGCCAAGGACGACATAAATTCCGACATGCAGCCAGCGGGGTGCGGTCGGCCAAAATACGGTCTGGAGCACTCCCAATACCGCGCCAGTCCACAACACCGCGCACAGCAGCTTGCCAAAGGCGCCGCCCACTCCGACGACGGTAATCGGGGTGTAGCTACCGGCGATGAACAGAAAGATGTTGGCGTGATCGAGCCGCTTCATCTTGGCGCGAGCAGCCGGTTGCCAGTGCTTGCGATGATACAGAGCGCTGATTCCGAGCAGCGCGATCAGCGACACCCCATAGACAATCGCACACAGACGCGCTTCCGGTGACGCGGCCTGGCTGAGCAGCCAGTAACCGAGCGGGAATGCCAAAAAGAACGCAATCTGATGCGAGACGCCGCGCAACAGCGGCTTTTCAAGGACCGTTACGACCTCATCAACCGTCGCGTAGAGTCCGTGCGCGGTCGACGGCGGCGTCGACTTCCCGGCCAATTTCCGGGCCTTCTTCTGAGCCATCGAACGACGTGCCTACGATCGCTTGACGAGCGTAACGATATTGCGCTGCGGCGGCGCATGCTCGATGACGGCCTGCTGCAAGCCGAGCCGACCGAGCACAAACTCGACGGCGCGAACGCGCTCCTGCATCGACGGCGTATCAATCGGCAGATACGGAATCCGGAACTGCTCCAGGAGCAGCTTGACCATGCCATCAATGCGAACCACAGAGTCCCAATCGACCCCGGCGCGCACTCCGTCTTCGCGCAGCAGCGAACGGTGCGGACGCACAAAGAACACCACGCCCTCGGCAACCCACTCCATGTACTGACGGACTTCTTCGCCGCTCTGGCCCGACATGATCTCGCCGAGCGCCAGCGCGTGCTCGGCGGCATAGGCCAGGTTGTCAAAGGCTCGATCGGAGACAAAGCCTTTCTCTTGGAGCTTCTCAATCGCAATCTGGCGCTCGAAAACCCGACGCTGGTAGTCGCTGACGCGCTCCATGTCGGTGCGCAGCGAGTCGAGGTCGATCTCCAGCTCGGCGAGCACGGCGCGAGCAACCTCGGTGATCATGGGCAGCCCGTAGCGACGGCTGACCCAGCGGGTCATGGTGGTCTTACCGGTAGCGTGAGAACCAACAAAGTAGATACGCATGGCGGCCCTGGGCCTAACAGCCTGAGCCGTAAACTGTCAAGCAGAAGGACTTTCCGACGCGGCTTTGGCTTCGAGAACGCGCCGCCAGCGGCTCTGCACACCCATTCGTAGCAAGCCCGACCGCAGCGCCAGCAGCAGCATCGCCAGCGCAAAAAATGCCGTTCCGATAAGCTGCACCACCGGACGCCACAGCATCACCACTTGCACCGCTCGGCCCTCACTCGACAGCCGCTCACGCTGGAGATGGCTACGCGTAGCACCCAGCGGAATCGTTTCACGTGGCGGTAGACCCTGATACGCGGGAGGCTTCGGGGTGGTCGCACGGTCCAGCTCACTGTCGCTCGACTCCTTGCCCAGTGCGGCTTTGCGCGAGTAGCTCACGCTCGGGCCATCCTGCGCCGATGGCATGGCGGATCGATCGCCCAGCACCAGCACCCCGACCAGCAGCGCCCAAACCCCCCCGAGACACAGCCCACCGAGGATGAGCCAAAAAATCCGCTTCTGACCAAACAGCCACGGCAGCACATACAGCCCTGCGACCAGCATCTCGGTCAGCAGCAGCAGCGCCAAAAACAGCCCCATCGACGCCGCAGCCGCCCCGAGCAGTAGCGCGATCGTCGTCCGCAGCGCCCTCGTAAGCCCCAACGCGAGCAGCAGCCGCTCCGCCACCATGATCAGCGCCAGCAGCACGATCAGCTCGCCGAGTGACACCGCAGGGAAACGGACATCGGGAGACAGCTCCTCGAATACAGGCAGCCAGTCGCGATCGTAGCGCAACTGGATGTGAGCCGATGCCGCCGGTGCGGCCAGCTCGGGCAACCACAATGTGGCAATACCAAGCCCCAGGGTCCGCTGGAACGACTGGCGATGCTGAAGCTGAACCGCCTGTGGACCCTGCGAAAGCGGCAGCAGCAGCGCGCCGGTCTCGTTTTTGGTGAGCAGCATCGGCTCGCCCTGCAAGCTGGCGTAGGTCGGCTCACCGCGCAGCGGCACTTGCAGCTCGGCCGCGCCTTGGTTGTCCAGCTCCAGCGCCGTCTCACCCAGCACCTGTCCATCGCTGCCCAGGAAGAATGTGGTACTCGCCGACGTCACCGCGTAGCTCTGGGTTCGCAGCGCCTCAAGTCGGACCACCCGCCAGGACAGCACTTGACGATCCTCGACGAGAAACCCCTGCGCGCCACGGTACTGCGGGGTCAGACCGGTTTCACTGACACTGATTCGCTGAGCCACCGTCTCGACAGCCGGTCGGAGCAACGGATGGCTGTCGAGCAGCAGATAGTGCACGCTGGCCTGGACCGGTGGCCGAAACGCGGTCGACGGCAAGCTACCGTGCAGGGTGAGGGTGTGCTCACCGGGTGGCACGTTGCACGCGTACTCTCCCGCTTGCTGCTCGCAGGAGATCGCCGCATCGAGCCGCTGCACCCGTTCACCGTTGCGCGGTGACACCGAAAAGCGCTGGTGAGAGCGGTTTGGGTTACGCACCAGCAGCGTGTACGCAAATCCCACACCCTCCGGCGACAATGTAATGTGATATCGTCCAATCGCCGACACCGGCAGCGCTTTTTCGGCCTGATCCTTGGTGACGTGAACGATGGTGAGCCGCTGCTTGCCGCCCTCTTCTTCATCTCGAATCAGCTCGCCGTCTCGAACCTGCGAATCAATCCACAACACCTGTGGCGAGGTCGAAAGTTGCAGCCGATCCCCGCCCATCAGCGCGACCTGACAGCGCAGCGAAAAGCGCGGCTGAAGTGGGGTCAGCTCGTACTTGTCAGAACCGCCTCGCGACAAAATGGCATCGCCCTCGCAGCCCCACAGCCGAGTCCCGGCGAAGGTCGCCAAGACCTCGACCGTGGGTCCACTGCCGGTGGTGCGCCCGGTCAGCGTCACAGCCAGATTGCGCGCCTCGAAGCTACCTTCCAGGCGCAGCGTCTCAACCACGGTCACCGCTGGCCGCGACATGAGCTGCTGATACTCCGACAACGGCAGGGTCACCTGCGAGGGTGAACCCGCCACGGTCGGTGAAACCTCGACAGGCTTCTTGGGCACTGGCACCGGACCCACTGGCCCGGCCTGAACCACTGCGGCATGCAGCAGCGATAGAAAAACGAGCGTCACAGCAAGCAGCTTGGGTCGCGTCACCATGGCTTCACACTACACCGGCTAGAAGCAATCGAATCGGCTAGTAGGTCCCAAACGCCGCCAGTCCCATCATCGATGGAGAAAGTGCGGTCGAGACTTGCACCTGCTGCTTGGAACCAGGCAGCACCACCGTCACCATGCCACCGGCCATCGCCGCCAGTCCAAACACGGTCAGTCCACCTCCGACTTTTCCGGTGTCGTAGATCTGCTGGCAGACCGTTTTGCCGTCGGGGCAAATCGGGTTGAGAACCGACTTTCCATTGGCCTGCAGCGCGGAGATGCCAAAACCAAGGCTCAGAACGCCTAGGCCGATCAAACTGCCACCGAGCGCGAGTCGCCACTTCGGACGTGGCATGACCTCGGTACGGTAGACCGGTGCCTTGACGACGGGCGGCGGCAGCTTTGGATCAGGCTCCGGCGCATCGTCGCCTGGCTTCGACAGCACCGCCTCAACCTGCGCAACCTGACCCGCTTCGATAGTGAGCGTCGAAGAAAATGGCGGCTGACCGAGCAGGCGCAGTTCGAGCGGCACCGAGCCCACAAAGCGACTGGCCTTGTACGGCGTCACACCCACCTTCTCACCGCCAAGGAAGACATCTGCGCCGCTGGGCTTCGACGAAATCTCGACCGAGCCCCGAGCCCGACTCGCCGACTGCTGAACCACCGTGCCCAGCGTCGCCGAGGCGCTCTGAAAGGCCTGCTCTACTGCGCAGTCGTCACAGCGGACCGAGGTTTTTCCCGCGATGTCCCCAACCGAAGGATCGAACACCTCGAGATCGAACTGCCAGCTCGCTTTGTCGACGGTGGGAGGCTGGCCCGCCGGGGTCGCAGACGCTGGCACAGGTGCAGGAGGAACCCGCTTCGCCCGCACCCGCAGCACATACAGTGCCTCATTGGCGTTGGCCAGCTCGGCAAGACAGCTCGCAGTCTGCAAACAGTCGGTAAGCTGCGGCTTGAGCTTGAGCGCCTTTTCCCCAGGCACCACCACCTGCCGGTCCTTGGCCAGGACTTTCCCGACCGCCTGCGTCAACGATTTTTGATTCTCGGCAGTAAAGTCTCCGTCGAGAAATAGCACCAGCGCGGGCGGAACGGATACCACCACCGTGCCGGTCTTTTGGTTGAAGCGCATCTCGACGGTCTGACCGGGCAGCGCCTTGACCTGTTCCTCGATCCGCTGATCCCCCAGCTCGACGATGATCCGATGGTTTCCTGATTCCAGCAGGAGTGGCAGTGGCAGTGGCAGCGCTCCGACGAGGTGATCATCGACCACGACCCACGCCCCACGTGCCCCAAGTACGTGGACTTCGCCAGCCGGTGCCGAGACGAGCTGAGCGATTCGCTGTGCTTCCTTCTGATCTGGACCTTCCTCGTCGCCCGCTGTCTCGTGCAAGTAGCGCCGCATGACGTCCTGCGCGGCCACCATCCGGCCTTCCGCTTCCGCCAGCTTACCGAGCTGAAATAGCACTTCTGCCGAGGGGTTTTTGCGGTACGCGTCCTCGAACAGAGTCTTCGCTGGCTCGATGGTCTTGGCGATCAGTGCAGCCTTGCCATCGGTCAGCAGCTTCGACGCCTGCTGGACATCTGCGGCGCTCGCTTTGGGCTTCCGTGAACTACGAGCCAGCGCACCCCCTCCATCGAGGCTCAGGCTTGCCACAATGCCCCACGTAAGCAGGGCTTTCCCGATGGTCCGCATCGCTCTCATGGACAACCTTTGACCTCGATCGTCTCTTGCGGGCGCACCTGCACCATTTGTCCACCGCCGACGTTCACCCGGTGCCGACCCGGAGGCATCCAGATGTCTTCGGTCTGGCAGCGCCCTGCGACAACTTTGCTCACTCGCAGCCGACCGACACGTGGTGCCACCCGCTTCATTGCATCGCTGACCGCTTTGTGACCGTCGGACTTCACTTTGCCGAAAAAGCCCGGCTGTTGGATCTTGTCATACTCGGTCATCGCCTGCGCCCACGCTTCCTGGGCCTCGTAGGTCTGCCCGAGGTGAAACGATAGCTCATATCCGACGGCAGCGCAGACCGCCTTGTCTTCCTTCTTGCGGGTACACTGGGTGCTCGCTTTTTCGAGCAGCTTGCGCGCCTTGCGATAGTCCTTGCGGAGGTATGCCTCGACACCAGCGCGAACCATGTCGGTAAGCTGCGACGCTGCGATCTTGATCGTGACGGTCGCCCCCGCTGTGACGGTGACTTCTTGCTGGCCCCCGGGATAAGTGATGCGATGCTCGCCGACGCTGACCTCGACCGGCTTACTCCCGATGACATGCGGTGGCTGCTTGTCAATCTGCACCTGGGTACCCGCCGGTCCCTCGAAGTGGAGGAAGCCCTTTTCGTTGCCGATCGGCGTCGGTGGCGGTTCATTTCCAACCGCGCCACCATCGGGTGACATGGTCGGGTTTGGGTCGCCTGCTGGAACCGTATTCGATCGCTTCGTCTCGATGACTCGAGCCGGTTCCGCCGATTGCTTGCCAGAAGCGGATCCCGCCCGCTGGAGCTTGGACAGCACCGTCAACGTCCGCTCCCGCAGCGCCGGGTCGCTGTCCCGAGTCAGCACCCTCACCACCGCCAAGCCTGGATGCGGCCCACCGACCGTTGCCTCAAGTTGAGCGGCGCTGTCGAGAGCCTGGCCTCGGACGAGCACGCTCGGATCACGCGCTGCCTTGTGTAACAGTGGTACCGCCTGTTTCGCGGGCCAGCCCCCGAGTGCCTCGACCGTCGATCGTCTGACCTCGACATCACTCGATTGCAGCGCTGCGGTCACCGACTCTGCTTTGACTTCTTGCGTCGGCTTTTCCCCGAGCCGCAGGAGAGCGGACTGCGCCCACACCGCCTCGGCCCCACCCCGTGCGATCGCCTCGTTGAGCAGCGCCAGACCAGCTCGGCTACCGGCCCGCGCCAGCGACACCGCCGCCCGCAGGCGAGTGCCCGCAGCCGCTTTTTCATCCCCAACGATCTTGGTCAACCAGTCGAGCTTGGTCTGTGGCACGTCATCGCTCATCTCGACCGCCATCGCTTGCGCCTCGGCGTCACCGGTCGCCACCATCCGCTCGACCTCTTTGGACTGAGTCTGATCACCAAGAGCGACCAGCGCTGCCGCCCGGGCCACCTGCTCACCTGAGCCGCCCTGACCGGAGCCCTTCTTCAGCGCATCCATCAGCGAGCCCTTCATGGTCGTATCCGACGAGGCCAACTGGGATGCTTTGGCAATCGCCCGCATCATCTGGGTTCGTACAGGGGCACTTTGGTCACTAAGCCCCTCGGCCAGCGCCGCGATCGCGTCTTTGCCACCAATCCGAGCGAGCGAGTCCGCTGCGGCCCGCCGAACCTCTTCCCGGTTGTCACGCATCGCCTTGCGCAGAAGCGGCATCGCTTGCGGGGCGCTCACGTCACCAAGTGCCGCCACCGCTTGCGCTCGGACATTCCAGTCTTCGTCTCCCAAGGCTTGCTCTGCCCAGCTCACGCTGCGTTCGGCCAGCACCAGGGGATCCCCATCGCACAACTTCAGCAGCGCCCCCGCCTCGGCCTGTCGCAAGATTCCGCTCCGCTCTCCGCCGCGCAGCGTCTGCGACAGCTTGGTCACGTCCTGTTTGTCGCCGCAGTGCCCGATTCCCTGTGCCGCCAAGATCCGCTGTGGCATGCCCGCTCCCGTCGTCCACAGCGTCGTACGCAAGGCCGGTTGACCGCTCTGATCTTCGATGAGACAAAGCGCGTGCGCGGCGCTCACTTGCAGCACTCCCGGTTGGATGGCCACGTCGGACAAAAGCCCCCGCGCTCGATCATCACCTAATGCGGCGAGCAGCGACGCGACCCGGATCTGACGAGGATGACTTGGAATGCCGTCGGGTAAAATTTGGACTAGCTGCGTCTTCGCCTCGCCATCGCCGATCTGCGCTCGACGGCTCAGGATCTCGACTCGGTTATCGTCGGTGGGTTTGCTCTGTCCGAGTCGGGCATCGATCAACTTTTTGGCCTTGTCGTCTCCCAGGTCGAGCAGCGCCAGCGCCGCCTGAAGCTGCACCTGTGGATAGCGCTCCTCGTCGAGTGACTTGCTCAGCAAGCTGCGCCCCGCCGGTGCCCCGAGCTTGGCCAGCGACTCTCCAAGTGCCACAATCACGACCGGATCGCCGCCTTCATCCGCACGATGCAGAAGCGCAGCCGTCGCCGCACGATTGCCGATCACCCCGAGCGCCCGCGCCGCCTGCATCTGCACCTGCGGATCGGCATCACGCAGCCGCCCTTCGAGCAAGCTCCGGTGTCGACTGTCGCGACTGTCTTCCAGCGCCCCCACAGCCTGACCCCGTACCGCCGGATCCCCGTCGCCCAGTCCCTCTTGCAGGATCTTCAGCGCCAGCGACCGAAGTGACACCATGTCGATCTCATCAACCCGCCCCCGTCCGCGCAGCTTGTCGATGAGCAGATAACTTCCGATGGCAATCGCACACAGTACAAAGGGCAGCATCGCCAGCGCGATGAATCTCCGACGGCGGGGCACTTCGACCTGCGGCAGCGACGATAGGGTCAGGTGCTTGTTGAGACCCGCCGTGGTCTGTTCGCCACGCTGTAGCCTCTCCAAGTCCTGCAACAGCTCCGTCACCGTCGAGTAACGCTCATCGGGCGACTTGGCGAGCAGCTTGGCCAGAATCGGCGCGACCGCCTGCGGGATACCCCACTGCTGAGTCTCCGCCGGGAGCGGCGGTACCGTCTTCTGCAGGTGCCCAATGAGCACCTCACCGAGCGTCTCGCCTCCAAAAGGTAGCTTTCCCGTACACATCTCGTACAGGATCACACCGACGGCATAGAGATCCGTTCGCACGTCCACTTTGCCGCCGTTGATCTGCTCGGGAGCCATGTAAAAGGGCGTGCCAACCAGTGTGCCGGTACGGGTCAACTTCATCGACTCACCCTCGACACCAATCGTCTTGGCAATACCGAAGTCGACCAGCTTGACCAGTGGCGGCTCTCCCGCCCGCTCGACGAGAAACAGGTTGTCGGGCTTGAGATCCCTATGAACGATTCCAGCTTGATGGGCGGCGGCTAGACCGGCACAAAGCTGACGGGCAATCTGCATCACCTCACGAAACGGCAGCCGCTTCTTTTCGAGTAGGCCCGACAGCGCCTGCCCCGACAAGTGCTCCATCACGTAGTAGAGTCGTCCGTCGGGAAGTTCGCCGATGTCGAAGATGTCGATCAGGTTTTGGTGCCGCACCCGCGCAATCAGACGAGCCTCTTGTCGAAAACGTTCGACGGCTTCCTGGTTGTTCATGATCTCGCGGCGCAACACCTTGAACGCCGTGCGATGCCCGAGTGTGCGGTGCTCGGCAGCATAGACTTCGCCCATTCCGCCTTCGCCGAGCAGTTTGACGATCTTGTAGTCGCCAACGGTCTGCCCGATCAGGCTCTTTATCTCATCGGACATGACTTTCCTTCTCGGCGATAGCGATCAGCGACGCCGCCGCAGTTAGACGCAGCCCAGCGTCGGGAGACAGCAGAAGTGGCACGAGCTGTCCTTCTGCGGACTTACTTCTCGGCCCCAAGGAACCAAGGGCGGCGACGGCCCGTTGGCGATAAGGTTCGTTGTCGAGCAGTTTGCGTAGCTCGTCGAGCTGTCCGGCGTCGCCGCAGCGAGCCAAGCCCAGCACCAGCAGGGGGCGCAGCTCGACAGACGGAGTCCCGTCGAGTAGCCGATGCAGCTCTGCCACCGCGTCCACTTTGCCAGCGAGCCCTAGCTGAACCAGCGCATCAATCGACGATTCCGACGGCGGTGTCATGTTGGACTGCTCGCGAAGCTGCTTCTCCGTCACTGCGTCCCCCTGCCGAAGCAGTTCACGGTTCATGAGCGTTCGCAGCCCACGCGGCACCGTCGTCCCCGGTCGACCCAGTCGCTCGCGAAGCTTCCCGAGTGCCACCCCTTGGGCTTTGCCGGCTTGGGTGAGCGCCAACGCCGCCCACAGCCGAGCCTCAACCGGAAGCGTCTCGCTGGCCGCAGCCGCATCGAGCACTGGCACCGCATCGAGCGCCCCCAGCCGCAGTCGCACCGCCTGAGCCTCGATCGCTTGCGTGCCGACCGCCGATTGGGCGCGCTCGGTCACCGCCGCCAGCAGCTCGCCATCACCCGAGCGACCCAGCTCGTACACCATCGGTAGCATCGGTCGCAGCGGCTCGGACTCATCGCGAACTAGCTCCGTCAGTTGCGGCAGCAGCGCCGGCCGTCCCACCGACTCGATTGCCAACGCAACTGCTCGTTTCTCGACGAGAGTTCCGTGCAGCGCAGCCCGGATCACGACGACAGCCTTTCCCGGTGGTGAGTCGGGTGCAAACTGTGACGAGCCGCCGTGCTGCCGCGTGACCAGAAACCCTCCACCGAAGATTGCGATCAACAATCCGATCGGAATCAGCCACGGCCAGCGCGATCGGGCCAGCGGCTTCATCTTGACTGGCCTCGTCGTCACCGCTTGACCCACGCTCGCTTCCGTCCACAGGCCGCGCCCACCCCACACCACATCCAGATCATTGCGGAGCTGTAAGCAGTCGGGATAGCGCTCCTCGGGCAGCTTCGCCAGCATCCGCAGGATGACTTTGTCGAGCCGAACCGTGTCGACGTGACGCTTGGGAACCTTGTTTTTTTTGGCTACCAGCGACGGCTTGACGGGCTGAATCAGCAGATGTGCACCGAGCAGCGAGGCCAGCGAATCCCCCAAAAACGGTCGCACGCCCGTCACCGACTCAAACAGCATCACCCCAATCGCGTAGATGTCGGCCCTGCCATCGATGTTGCTGGCAGCCTTGATCTGCTCCGGGGACATATAAGCCGGCGTGCCCATCAAGGAGCCTGCTGCCGTCGCCAGCGCGCTTTGTGGAGCCATCCCAGCAGGGGCCGCAGCGCCTTCTCCTTCGCGATCTTTGCGAATCTTCGCGACGCCAAAGTCGAGCAGCTTGACGAGCGGCATCGAGCCGTGACCATCAGTACGCGGCACCAGCATCACGTTCTCTGGCTTGAGGTCGCGATGGATCACCCCGGCGGTGTGCGCGGCACCGACGGCAGAAAGCAGTGGTGCGAACACCGCGATCAGCTCGTCGTCACTCAGTGGACCTTGTTCGAGTCTCTGACGCAGCGTCTGCCCCGACACCACCTCCATCACGAAGTAGGGCGAGCCTTGCGGACTCAGTCCAAAGTCGTAGACCGCGACGATGTTTGGGTGACCGAGCTTCGTCACCAGCTCCGCTTCTCGCTGGAACCGCTGCATCGCGTCGCTGTGTCGGCCCAGTTCGGCGTTTAGCACCTTGATGGCCACTTCGCGTCCGAGCTTTTCGTGGAGCGCTGCATAGACGGTGCCCATGGCTCCCGAGCCCAAGACGCGGTCGAGACGATACTTTCCGCCCAGGGTGGAACCTGGCCCAACGCTGGCCGCAGCGACGGCTGGTTCTGACATATCCCAGATATTTTATGTGAACTATGTAAGCCACACAACGCATCCACAGGGAAACAGAAAGAAAACTGCCGACCTTGCCGTTTCACCGACAGACAAACCACTCAGAAACGCCGCTCGGCTGCAGTAGGCTTCGCCACCGAAATGAGCTAGCCTGCGCGCCGCCGATGACCAAGACCACTCCATCCGATCGCCACTATCCCCGCGACTCCTCCCGTGCCGCGAGCGATCCCACATTTTGGACCGCCGCGAAGGGCCGTGCCGTTGACCCGAGCGTGCTCGTGCGCGTCCTTTCCAGGGCTGCCGCACTCGGCGCATCGGGCGTGCTGGTGTTCGATCTCGACTCGACGCTGCTCGACAATAAGCCTCGCCAAGCCCGAATCGTTCGGGAAGCCGGTGACAGCCTCGGCGAGCCACGTCTTTCGCACTGCCAGCCGGATCACTTTACCGACTGGTCCGTCGACAAGCCGCTGCGTCGCGTCGGCATCCTCGACCATGAGCTGGAAGAGCTGGTTCCGAAGGTGCGGCGGTTTTGGAAGCGGCGCTTCTTTACCAGCGAGTACTGCATCGATGACATCGCCATCGCGGGCGCGGTGGAGTTTGTGCGTGAGGCCCAGTCGCTCGGCACCCGCATCGCCTACTGCACCGGTCGCCACGAAGGGATGCGCCAGGGCACCGTCGCCTGTTTTGCTCGCGAGGGATTTCCGGTTCCCGATGGAGAGCAGGTGCATTTGCTCATGAAACCGGACCTCGAAGAGCACGACGATGACTTCAAGGTTCGCGCTCGCCAGCCACTCGCCGCGCTGGGCACGGTGATCGCCGCGTTTGATAACGAGCCGATCCACATCAACAGCTACTTTGAGCACTTCCGCGATGCGCAGTGCGTCCACATGCTGACGGACGACTCATCGCGAGGCATTGCGCCCCATCCCGAGATTCCGTCGATTGTGGACTTCCGACGCGGCGGCTACTGAATCGACACCGACGGAACCGCGACGCCGCAAACGTGGGCCAGGCTCTCGATGTGACGAATCATGACGAGCCCCGGCGAGCGACCTTTGTAGGCACCTTCGAGGAGCAGCCGCAGGCTCCGCTTGCCTCGGAACGGCACCGTCAGAAGCTGCATCTGGGTTCCGCCCTGCCCTTGCTGACCGTAGATGAGCTGGCCGCGATAGTCCGACAGGATGTCCTCGGTCTGCTTGACCGAAGTGGTCGACGGCACCGCAATCAGCGCGTAATACTCCAGCGGATCGCGATCGGCATCTAGCTCGACCTGAAGCGCCAGCTCTTCCCCGACACGGGCTTGGGTTTTGCTGACCATCACCTTGGCGAACGGCTGAGCGGTCGCCGTAAGGCGCATGAGCTGCGGTCGATCCACCCGCGCAATCGCCCCCGCCGGTACATCGATCGTCGCCGGACCCTTGACCGTTTCCTCAAAGCCGAGCGGGCTGCCATCGGCCTTGCGCAGCCCTTGCGTAAGCGGCGCACTCGCCCCGATCAGAAGCTGCAACTCGACAAAGCGAACCAGCGCCATCGGCGTCGAGTACACCCCACCGAGCAGCGCCGGACCCTGAATCAGCCCCGGCTCCTGCGACAGGATCATGTTGCGCGTCACCTGCCGATACAGCTTGGCAAAGGTCGCTTTGTCGCCTTTTTGGTAAAACGCCATCGCCAGCTCGGTCAGATACTGCGTCGCCCCGACTCGCTCGAACGCCCGCAGGAAGCGGAAGGTGTCGTACGCCTTCGAGAACGCATGTTCGGCATCTTTGCCATCGAGATCGAGCTTGGGCAGCAGCTTGTCGCTGGCCCAGCGCGTCACCGCATCATCGGTGATCACCCGATACAGCACCTCGCCGTTGATCTCGACCGGCACCACGTCTTGACCGCTCGCATCAAAGCCCGCCAGCGCCTCGGTCTTCTGCCCCTTGGCGACCAGTGACTGACGAATCCGATCGGCCAGCGCCTGCGCCGTCCGCTGCGCCTGCTGGACCCGAGGATCAGGCGACGCCGCGACTTGTAGAGATCGCACCGCCGCAAACAGATTGCGCGCCACCCAGCCGCTCCACAGCGGACTCGTCGGCAGCCCTGGATAGGGACGGCACAGCCCTTCGCCCTTGTCGCAGAACGCCTCATCGAGATCGCGCACGTCCTTGTCCACCGAGGTCCGCAGCGTATGGGCCAGCCCATCATCCCCGAGCAAGCCCCGTTTTACCGCCGCCAGCAGCGCCGACCGCACCGCCACCCGCGCACTCAGCGCCTCGGCGTGACCAAACCACGACTCGCTGGTCGTGTAGACATTCATCGCCATGCCCCGCAGAAGCGGCCCCGCCCCGGCATAGACCCGCGCTGTCTCCTCCGCACCAATCGTCAGCTTGCCGCCGTCGCCAAACTGAAGCCGCGAAAACGTCACCTTCTGCTCGGCAATCGTCTCGATCGGCACCTCGCGGCGGTCGTAGACCTTGCCATCCGCACCTTGCATGGTCAGCGCCAGCATCCCCGGCTTCGACAGCGTCAGCGACAGCTCATGCGTCGACTGACCGGGCGGCACCTGAAACTCCTTGGACACCCCCGGACCCGTCACCAGCAGCCGCAGCGACCCCTTGGTGCTGTTCATGGCATCGATCGGCACATGAAGCTCGGCCCCCGGCACAAACGACCGAGGCAGCCGCGCTTCCGCCCCCGCGACCCGCTTCACGTCCAGCTCCGACTGCCCCTGGGCAAACTCCAGCTTCTGGGCCGCGACCACCCGCATCATCACCCGACCCGTCTGCGGCGGCAGCGTGACCTCGACCTGCGCCCGACCACTGGCGTCGGTGACGATCCGCTGACAGAACACGACCTTTTTGTCGCCCTCGCGGACCTCTTCTTTGGGGCCGTCGTCCTCTTCACCGCCCTGACCTCCGCTGCTGCCCCCACCGCCGCCCGAAGAAGTCTTCTTGCCCATCTTGCCGCCGTAGCCCATGCCGCCGCCGCCCGAGCCGCGACCGGACATTGCGAGCCCGCCGATGCTGCCTGGGGCCGCCGACATCGCCGGGGCCGGTGGAGGAGCCATCGCCATCATCTTCATCGGCTTCGAGGGCGCGGAGTCCTTCTTCTTGCTCTCGTACTTTTCCGCCGCTTCTTCCCGCTCCACCATCCGGTCGTCGCTGTCTGACTCGACATAGCCCGTATTGTCGCTCCACGACGACACCGACTGCGAGGCATTGCGCAGCGAGTCCCCGACCGCCGAGTTCAGATGCGTAGCCGGGCTCCGCGACGGCACCCGGTTGTCATAGACTTCAAGGATCGCCGACAGCGCCACGCCTTTGCCCGCGTCCTGTGCCTGAATCGTCACTGGGACCGTGCCCTTGGGACGACCCTCGGCGGGCGCGCTGACGCTGACCTTGAGCTGCGACGGTGGAAACCCGAGCGCCCAGCCTTCCTTGAAGGTCTCGCCGACAAAGCCGCCGATCGTGACGAGCGAGTACGGACCCGGAACCTCGACGTCGATCTTGCGACCCGCTGCCAGATCGCCACCGATCTGGACCTGCTTGGACGCAAAGCTGCCGTCCTGATTGGGGGTGTGAACAAACAGCACCGCCGAGGTCACTTTGGTGGTGACTTCGACGCTGAGCTTGCCCGAGTTGGCGATCAGCGAGCTGACCACAAACGGGTCTGCGCCCTGCTTCTTGCTCTCGACGAACAGATCGCGACCGGGCACCTGCACGGTGTGTTCGTAGGGAGCGACGCCGACCTTGTGGTCAAAGCTGACGCCGCCCGCTGCTGCGACCATGTCCCGCTCGACGTGGCTGGAGCCCTCGAACTGGTGACGGAGGCTGCCGCGTGGCGAGATCACCTCGATCTGGAACGGCCCGGAGTGCCCGCCGACGTTGAGCGTGCCCATCAGTTGGCCGTGCTCGACCATCATCTTCTGCGTCGGACCGGCATTGGTGCCATTGCAGCCCGGCAGCATGCAGCGCGAGTTCACCGTCACCTCGCCGCTGAACGGATGATTGGACATCCGCAGCTCGTTTTTGAACGACAGGCCGTTGCCCCAGCGCTTGCCCGCCCCAGCGGCGTTGCCGAGGAACCACGCGCCGTTGATGCGATCCAGCTCGTCGGCCTTGGTGACCTTCTTCCACTCGTGCGCAAACGACAGCGAGCCGAGGGTGCCCTCGACCACCGAGAACGTCGCCTGGCCCTTGCCCTTGCCGCCCTGCACCGCGACGTCGAGCCGGTACTCGCCCAGCTCCAGCCGCTTGGTCGTGCCGTCGAGGACTTCCACCACCAGCACGCCGTTTTCGTCGAGCTTGCCTTTGACGTCTTGGCTCACCCCGTCGCGCTTGGCCAGCTTGCCGCTCACCTCGGCGGAAGGTCGCCCAAGCGCCATCACCTTCAGGTAGACCTTTTCGTTCGGCCAATACTGCGGCTGATCGGTCGTCACCGAGGTCAAGTCGAGGCTCAGCGCCGCTTTGACGCGATCGATCGGCCCGACCACCTTGCTGTGGTCCATGTCGACCTTGAAGAACTTCGACTCGCGAATCCCGACCGGCTTCTTCTTGACCGCCTTGGCAAACCCGCCCACGGCCACCGCCAGGGTACACAGCGAAACCAGTAGCAGCTTTTTCATGGCCTACCATGGTAGCTGGAAGCCCAGCGGGCGGGGTAATTGGTCGAACTATTGGCAACTGGGCGACGGAACGAGCACATGCCGACCGGGCGCTAGGTACCGAGGTTGGCCAGCGCCCCGCTTGGCTGGGCAGGCTTGACGGGCTTGGATATCTTTTTGGCGCGGGCGGGACCATCGGGGAAGAAGCTATCCACCCACTGTCGGCTGAGCCGTCGCTTGGCGGCCAGCGTTTGCAGTCCACCATCGACGCCTTGGAGCGCCGCGTTACAGTCTTCCCACAGCACATCGACGCGCCGAGTCAGCTCCGCAGCCACCCCGGTCAGGCGCACCCGCTCTTTCAGCGCCGCTTCGCCCTGCGAGATCGCCTCGCGCAGCGGCTTGTCGTGGGCCTTTTTCAGCGCCGCATGGGCCTCACTTTGGCCCAGCCGATCGAGCAGCGCCGTCGCAATCTTGAGCTGGCCTTCCAGCGCAGGCTTGGTCAGCTCCGACAGTGGCTTCGGAAACAAGTGGGTAAACAGCGCCAGCTTGCGGTCCTGGTTGGCGGCCGCGAGCGTCGCGTTGTGAACGGCCAGAAGCGCCGCGTCGAGCTGCATGTCGCGCCGCTTGCACAGCGCATGGCCCCGGATGGTCGCGAGCCCCTGCGCGGTCTTGTCGCGGTCGAGATCCTGCCAGCGCGCAAGCAGCTTGCCGAGCGGCGGCAGCAGCGCTGCGACCTCTTTGTCTCCATCGTCACCCGCCAGCTCGAGCGCCACCTGGGTGAAGTGCAGCCGCGACGCGATGTCGTCAAAGCCAATCTTGGAATTCAGGGTCTTTTTCGCCATCCCTGGGTACTACCAAACAACCCGCTCGGCAGACAACCCCCGGT
>ERZ724523.138-NODE-138-length-43203-cov-16.258737_pt1 | contig 43203 bp, 76 predicted proteins | sample MGYA00376056_ERZ724523 | MGnify/ENA primary metagenome ERZ724523 (study PRJEB28724, sample SAMN07190888) | wastewater metagenome | isolation source: influent of sewage treatment plant in Hong Hong | place: USA: Christiansburg, Virginia | collected 2016-03-01 ... | reverse complement strand
CCTTTTTAATAAAATTTAAAATTTGCTTTAGCGATGTTTCTACACTATCAAACCGTCCATCTATGTGTTTCTCAAACTGTCTAAACATTTCTTTAGATAGATACTTTTCATCAACTTCTTTAGCTGTTATAGCTAATTCTGCTTTAGTATTTAATCTCACCAAGTCGTCCCCGTGTACATCTAATCTCTTATGATAAGCATCCAGTTTATTATGTAAAGATTCATTGTCTTTAGTTATCGTATCTACCTTGCCTTTATAATATCCAACTGTAATGAAAAATATCACTATTGTTACTAAATTTGCTATTATCCACCCACTAAATTCCATAAAATACCTTTAGAATAATATAAGCATTACATATAAAATGAATAAATCCGTAATAAATTTCTTGCGTTTCCCATTTACCAACTATTGAGATAAATTTACTTTTATAGTTAAATGATTTTTTTCTACTTAAATAACAAGCAAAAGGGAATCCAATACCATATATAATAGAAATTATAGTGTATTCTAAATATGAAATACAATCAAATAAAACCAAAGCTAAATATATAAATAGTCCCCAAATCATACCTCTAAAGTATAAAGCTAAGTTACAATATTTAAAATAACTTACTTTTTCTTTGATAATAAAATTAGCTATATAATGAATAAAAGGAAATTTATAACCCTCTTTATCTTCATATTCTTTTTGTAGATTAGTATTTTCAGGATAACATAATGAACCGACCCATTTACCCCATCCGAAAGATTCACCTATTAAAAATCCGATAGAAGTTAATAATCCAATATACCATGTAGTTAATAACCCAAATAATAATCCTAAATATAAAGCATAAATCATTGTTCCAGTTATATTAAAAATTGAGATACTGAATATTTTTCCAGTACCTCTCCAACGGTTTAGTAAAATTTCCATTAGACTTTTAACTCATTTAACATGATTGAAAGCTCTTCAACAGTTTTACCATTAACAATATCTGTTAAATCTCTCAGTCTTTGTTTCTCTTGAACTATTAAAGTTGTATCAGAACCAGTTTCTAAAGCTCTTTGAAAGTCTAAGTCTAATTGCTTAAACATAGGCTCTCTAATTACTCTAATTTTATCTTTAGCTATTTCAATAGCTTTTTCGTTATTTATTACTATCATTTAATTCTCCATAGTAAGCTTTTAATAACTCTTCATCAAACTGATTACTCTCTCCACCAAATCCATTGGGTTCTCCGAATGATTCATCTATCTCCCAAGCACTTCTAAATGTACGATTTTCAGGGATTACTGAATCTTCAACAATCCAATAAGGTAAATTATGAACAACATCTTTTTCAGCCACTTGAATCACGGTTGCAAAGCTTAAAGCTTCGTCTGTTGGTGTGATAATTCCTATAGAGTTATCTTGATTTTTAAATATTATTTTCATTTTGTTTTCCTTTTTATCTAAAAAATGCTAAAGAGCAATATGAAGTATCAGAAGTAACATCACTTGGTTTCATATTGTAGAACCTATGGGATGTTGCTAAACTCCCATATGAGGTTGTTCCCATATATATTCCCCAATCTATTGTCCTTGCTCCACCGGCATGGGTTGTTGTATAGTTTGCATCAGGCATAGCCGTAGTAAAATTCACAGTATAATCTCCAACTCCATTATCTGTAATACTACTAACATTCCCACTTGCTCTTATAGCAACTGTTCCAATACCATTAAAGTTAACCCATGCTCTACATGCATAAATAGGAGCTGAACCACTTGCATTTAAAGCTGTTTTTACCCTTGAATCATTTGCAGTCCAAGTTGGTGAAATAGTATCAACATAGGCTTTGTTTGCTACTTGTGTATTTGATGTAGGTGTGGGTACAATAGGACTAGATGAAAATGTTTTAACCCCGTCAACTGTTTGATTTCCAGTCAATGCAAGATATAAAGTATCAAAAGATGAAATTAATGTTGCTTTTAAATTACTAAAACTCAATTTCTTCAAACTAAATGAACTTGTACTGTCTGCAATAGCTATTAAATCTGCATTTACTGGAGTTGTTTTATTTATTAATGCTGAATAATCAGTGCTTCCTTCTGCTACCCAGTTCACAGCGTCAGTTGTTGGATTATTTCCAACATTTGGAATTCCAGTTGTTCCAGTTAATGATTTATATATCTTACCGTCACTTCCAGTAACTCTTGAATTAGTTCTATAATTTTGAGATGCATTCCATTCACTAATCCCCATTTCATAAAGATACGCCGTTAAAGCACCTAATGTATAACCCATTGCGTTAAAATCTTCCCTAGTCGGATTATCATTTAACCCTACAATTTCCCACCCTTTTTTGAAGTTAGTATTTAGATTATCATCAATTAGGTCTGATTGAGTTGTTCCACCGAATACAGTTCTATTAGTTGATGTTGCATCATCTGCAAAAGGTACAACATTTCCATTAAATCTTGTAAACATATTTTTCCTTTCTAAATTAATTTATATGCAAATCTTGATGGTCTAGAAGTTGCAAATTTACTACTAAGTCCAGCATTAAAACTATTAAAGCCAAATGTTGTTCCATCTTGATAACTTACAAAAGTATTATATCTAACCCCTTGAGGTCTAGGTATCAAATCTAGATTTTCAAGGTATATTAATTTTAAACTATCATAACTACTATCAATATATAAAGTCATTGTCATATCTTTATTGTCAACTATATATGCTTTTCCATTAAATAAATAATCTACTGCATTTTGAATTGAAAAATTATTTGAATCTATATTTTTTGATGTTGCATAGTTTTTGATAATTTTAGCTTTAATGAAAAATCTATAATCATTGTCATTTAGTTGACCATCCGAATATGGGATTTCAAATTTTCCTCTAAATGGATATGCAGCAACTGAATTAAATTTACTTCCGAAAGGATATGCGTTTAAGTGACCGCTAAATCCAAAGTAATTTTTAGGAATTGAAAAAGGTACATTTCTACTAATGCCTACTATTTTTCCGATTATATCTAATTGTTTTCCAACTGCAAAATCTAAATTATAAGCCATTTGTAATATATTTGCATTATCATAAATAAATTCAAATTCTTCACTATATGCAGTAACAGTAGCTACCGCATTAGATTTTTGCCCGTATTGGATAATTAAATTTGATACATTTCCAACAATATAATCACTCATTTCATACCTCAGTAATTGCTATATTTACAGCACTAATAATAAACTTTTCATCATAATCATTTGTTGCTGTATTCCCAAAAGTAATATTGTCTTTACTAACTTCTAAATTTGAAGCAATAAAAGTATTTCCAGCACTATACACATAAGCATATAATTCTGTTGCTGTTGCTTTTTCATTAATAGAATAAAGTTTTTCAACCAATTTATTTTTAATAGCATCCATATCAATTATGTCTGTTATTATTTTTTTAGATACAGTTAATTTAATATATAAAGGTATTTCAGTAGGTCTGTCAAATTTTACTATATGGGTTAATGCCCTAGTTGTTCCATCTGCCTTTAAAAATATCTCTACATAATTATTAGAAATAGTACCTTTTAAATCCGTTCCAATAGTTTTGTCAGTTGCGATAATTTTAGTTATTTCATCAATAGAACCACCATCAATAATGCACCATAAAGTATGAGCATTTAAATCTTTTAAAGCATCATAAGTATCTGTTGCATTTTCATATATAACAGCATCTGTTACAGTATCTAATAAAAATAATTTACTATATACTCCAGCTATTGTTGAATTAGAATTGACACTTAATAAATTGTTTCTTCTTTTTCTCAATAATACATCACTCTCTTCATCTCTTCCAACTTCTGCTGGTAGTGTATTATTTACACTTGTAATTTCAGGAAATACCGTTACAACATCATTGATTGTATTTGCACTTGCTTCAATAGCTCCAAAATTTACAGCGTTAAAAGATATGATATTTGTTCCAGATATTAAAGTAGTTTCATCATTTATAACCCATTCATTTTTATTTTCATCGATGATTGTATAATCAGATGGAAGCGTTACATTTGCATTTGCTACTATTGTTATATCTACTATTGATTTAGTTGATGCTCTTCTTGTTTGAGCTATTAATTTTAACAGTTTATTTAACTCTACACCTTGAGCCAAATCGGGGTCAAAAGAATTATAAATATGTAAAATTAAAGTTTGTAAATCATAAATTTCATTTGTGATGATTCCTAATAATTGACCATCTGGACTGTTTTGTTCAAGGTTAATATCTTGTCCATAAATCAGTTTAAATTTATCAGCTAATCTATTATAAATCGTACTAAATTCATCAATTAATAAACCATTTTCATTTATTGTCATATTTCAACTCCTAGTTTTAAGGCTTCACTAAAAATAGTATTTACAACTATTTCAATACTAGCACTTCTATTAGTTGATTTTACTATATCTATTGATACAACATTAACAATTCCTTCACTATTTAAGCAAACTCTTTCAACTTCATTTATTATTGTTTCTTCATTATTTTTTTGCCCTAAAATTGTAAACCAGTCTATGTTTTGATTTTGGTCTAAAAACCAATCATTCTTAAAACTCATCAATCTTGTTTTACAATTTAGTAATATAGCTTCATCTGAATCAGCGTAATTTGATACACCTCTTCCAAAAGTCCAATCGTCATTTTTTAATCTTCTAAATTTCATTGTGCTACTCCCGTTAAACTTCCACCTGATTGAACACCACCGTGTTTATGATTTTTTAGTGATATTCCATCTGCTATAATATCTCCACCACTTAGATTAATAGTGCAACCAGTAGCATTTATGGCACCACCTCCTCCTCCTCCATTAATAGTAATATTTCCATTAACAGTTAAATTACCATTCTTGATAGTTTGTCCATTTATCGTGAAGTCACCCTTTAAATCATAGTCACCCGTTTGAGTTCTGTTCCCTAAATGTACATAATCCCCCTCTTGATAAGTATCGCCTAGCATAGTAATAACAGTAGGTATATCTAATTCACCTGACATATTCTTTAATCCAACCAAAGCAATACAATCACTATAATCGTGTATTCTAGCTTCAAGAGGTGGTTTAAAATCGTTACCACTATACCACTCATCAAAACATCTTTCAACCACAAATAAAACTGCATAATCCCCAACAGCTAAAGGCATTTGAATAGATGAACTTCCACCTAAAAAGTTAATAATAGGAACTTCAATAAATACTGGTAAATCTACTGTTTTATCATTTACCAGCCTACTTATTACTGGTTTACAATCTATTGTCTTTTGGTTTACTTTTGTAATTTTAGCTATTAATGTTGTATGTGTATCAACCAAAGAGCCACGAATGCTATTTAAAATAGTGCTTTCTAGCGTTGGTTTAGAATTTTCGTTGTAATTCATTAGCAACCTTTTTTATTTTTATTATAGCTAATAGATAAAGCTTAGATTAATGTTTGATTAGTTAAAATTATTTTAATAAAACAAAAAAGAGGAATTTAAAATGACTGAAATGCAAATACTACGAAATGCTTTATTTGATGAAATAGCAAGAGTAAAAAGAGGTACTGCAAATGCGGATGATACAAAGCTAATTATTGCAAGTGCAAATGCAATAACTCAAACATATAATACAGAGTTAAAAGCTTGTGATACTATGATTAGAGCCAAAGAGTTAGGTTTTGATTTAAAAGATATTTCTGTTAATATTTTTAAAGAAGATGACGATAAAAAACTTATTGATTACAAGGCTAAAGATGAAGACTTGTAATAAGTGTGGACAAACTAAAGAATTTAGTGAGTTTCATAAAAGTATTAGTAAAAAAGATGGATTAAATCCACAATGTAAAGAATGTAGAAAAAAACACAATATAGAATTAAAAACAAATTTATCACTACAGCTTAAAAAAGAAATTATAAGTTCGGTAAGGTTAGAAAATAAAATTTTAATAAAAGAAAATAAAAAACTATGCACTAGATGCAAACAAATTTTCAAAATAGAAAATATTAACAGTTCAGGAAAATGTATTGATTGTGGAAATGAATCTTCTAAAGAATGGAAACAAATTAATAAAGAAAAAGTAAATAATAAACAAAAAGTATATAGGGATACTCATAAAGAAATAGTAAAAGAGTCTGCAAAAAAATGGTATGAAAAGAATAAAGAAACAAAGAGTTTGAAAGGAAAAGAATATAGAGAAAAAAATAAAGAAAATTTATCATCAAAAAGAAAAGAGTGGGAAGAAAAAAATAAAGAACATAGAAAAAAATATCTAAAGGAATATTCTCTTAAAAAGAAACTAGAAAAATTATCAAGCAAATAGGTTATTTAATATCCTTATTTGCTTTCTCATTTTCAGCTAAAAGTAATTTAACTTCATTTAATCTAATACATATAACCTCTTGACTCCAATCAGTACCCATTGAATCACCACGATAAGTTATTGTTAAAACCTTATAAGTTCCGTTTAGATTTTCAGCATAAATTGATTCTAACTTAACTTGACAACCTATTCTAATACTTGGATTTAAAAGAGTGTTAAATGTTACTTCGTATTTCTTTTTTGTTGGTGTATTTAATAATCCAGTTGAAGCATTTACTAATGGAATTATATCGCTTACCACTTCATTTTGTTTTATAATATAAAGTTTACCCTCATCTATGTAATAAGTTTCATCATCTTTTAAATTGTTTTCAACTAGCTTTAAACTATTTCCAACTAAAACCTTAGCACGATTTACAACTGGTCTTTCTGATATTCTCGCTCTTGTAGTATTAGGCATATCTTTTAGTATTACATTTATTGCATCGCCTTTTTTTACTGTTGTAGATGTATAGCTACCTTGAGCATCTACTAATCCATCCATAGAAACCGTTGTAGTAACAATGTCTGCACCACTTTTTTCACTAAAACATTCAAGTACAAATCCCTTAAATAATGTTTCAATCTTATTATAACCAGCTTTTAATAAAAATTCTAATTTTGTTTTAGTGTCTGTATCATCTTTTACTAGCTTCTTTCTTTTATCTTTAGACAAGTTATAGATTCTTACTCTACAACTATTTAAGCCTGCGTCCACGCTCTTTACAGAATCAAACTGAATACGAATAGGTGGTCTTATAATAATAGCTTCTCCAGTATTTGTTTTAATAATGAGTTCATAATCTCTCATAAATCTATCATTATTCAACTGGATACCCTCTTAAAGATTCTGTTTCACTTCTATCCAACAATAATAAATCAAATACATCGTTAGTAAAACTATCCACAGCAAATGGGTCTAAATCTAATCCTTTATCATCTATAACTAAATCGAACGGAAAATTCACCCCAGTACATAATAAAACGCCCGAAACTAATCTAATTCCGTTAATTGTTTTACCCTTAAAACTCACATTTGCAAACCAGCAATTCTCAATAAATTTCATTTCTAAGGTTATAAAATCATCTTCAAAAGGGATTAAATTTGATTGATGTATATCTTCGGTTAATAATAGTTTTTTCATTGGAACAACCTACCTAATAATGATTTTTGTTCTGTTTCAGTTTTTACTACTTCTTTTGTATCAGCTACACCATTGTCTTTTTTAGTAGATACTTTATTTTTAATTGTTGGTTTTGCACTTGGTTTATTAAAGTAAACATCAGCTTTAGCATAAGCAATTTCGGCAAATCTTACTTCTTTTGCAGTTAAAGAATAACTTAATTTTTGATTAGTAATATTATCTTTTGAAATTGATAAAGAAGTTATCAGCATATTTTCATAATTTCTAAAAGGCATTTCAATAGTAACTAATGATTTAGTTTCAAATATTTGCTCCACCATATCAAAAAAAATATCTTGTGTTGTTCTTCCTTTAAAAGTTGATTTTCCTTGCTTTCTAACCTTTTGAAAAGATGGCGTAAATGTATTAAATAAATTAACAGCTTGTCTTATTTTATTATCAATTTTAGCTATCTTTTGTTGTTGTTGAGCAGTGAAAGGATTACCAATTACAGCAAATATTGAAGCTATTTTTACATAAGAATCAGGAGCAGAAGTGTCAAAGTCAGGGTCAAACTCTTTTTTTATTTTAATATCTGCAACTTCACCAACAATTGATAAAGCAATAGGGTCATTTATAATATGGTCGTTAATGGCACTTCCATCTTCCACATAATTTTCGGGAGCTAACATAGTGAAAGCAATATCAGTTTTTAACTGCACATCCAAAAGAAAACCATTTATCCCTATCGTTTGGTTTTCATCTTTTTTTTTATAAGCCATTAACTTCCTCCCCTATTTGCAGTTACATTTGCATCTTTTACTTCTTGTTTAAAAGCATCATAAACAGTTTTTCCAGCACTCATTGAATCGTTTGTCTTAACTTCTATCTTAATATTATTGTTTACTACGCTTGAAGCATTTTTATTTATCATATTTGTAGGTACTGCATTTTTTTCCCACATATCTACCATATTACCTTGATTTCTCATAACTGCTTCATTACGTTGAGCCGTTGCTATTTGTCCTTGCCACTCAGCTCTTTTATCTTTTATATACTTATCTGTATCTGCAATGCTTTTTTCTAAATTACTTAAATCAAAATTACCACCTAAGAAGTTCATTAACTTACCAACTCCAAGCAATGTTTTATCAACTGCGAAACCAATCTGTGCGAAACCGACTGCAAACTGTCCTAATGTTGCTAAAACTCTATTTAAAATATCAATATTGAATGACTCAAACCATTCTTTTATTACAGATTTACCACCTGCAAATCCAACTGTTAAATCATCAACAACCAATATTAAGCCGCCAATTAAAGTCATTATTCTACCGATTGGCGATAGATTGAATACTTTATTCAAGGCATACATTCCACCAATTAAAGCTAATAAATGTTTTTGACCATCTGTCATATTTGAAAAAACACCAATTAAAGCTTTTCCAAAATTTGTAAATGCAACACCTGTTAATCTTACAACTTCCATCATCTTATCAATACTTTTTTTATTATCTTCAATCATTGAGACAAAATTATCAGCTAATTCTTTAATGGCTGGAGTAAGTGATATTTGCATTTTAGTAGCTAAAGCAGTAAACGCAAAACCTAAAGTGTCCATTGAGTCTTTATAATCAGCTACTTTTTCCTTTTCTTCATCGGTTGTAATACCTAATGCTCTAGCTTGTAATCTTAGCTTATTAATACTTTCATCGCTAGCTTCCATCATTTGAAGCATGCTTCTATCTATTCCAAGTTTACTTAAGATAGATATTTTTTCTGTTTTTTCTAAACCTTTTAATTTTTGTCTTAACTCTTCCATTACAATATCAGCAGATTTTACTTTACCCGTTGCATCTTTTACACTAATACCCATTTTCTCAAATATAGCTTTTGCTCTACCTACATCGTTTGCAGTATCTCCAATTGCTTGTGATAATCCACCGATTGAAGCTTCATAGGCTTGAGCAGAACTTCCGCTTAGAGTCGCTACATACCCCCATTCTTGAAGTGCTTGTATTGATACACCTAAAGTTATTGCTAGGTCGTTTTGAGTGTCAATAGCATCTATCATATTTAGATTGAAATAGTTAAATGCAACTGCACCTATTCCTAATCCAGCACCGAGCTTTGAGATCATACCAATTCCAGTATCTAAGCCTTGATTGAGTTTTTGTAAGGGTTGAAGACTTCCAACAAATGAAAATTTGGTAACAAGTTCTGTCGTTGCCATATCAATTCCTTTTTTTTATTTTTATTATATCTAAAATAGTTAAGTGATATAAAAGGATTATATAGTTAAAATTATTTTAAATATTAAAGGAGTAAATATGATTAGTAAAGAGTTGTTGAGTGAAGTTTTAGGATATGAAGTTGAGATTAGAGGGTTTGAAGATAAATATATTCCTGCTAATTTTGAATATATAGTAGATATGATTGATGTAAAAACAATAAATATTTATGAACTAGAGCATAGATGCATAGAATGGGCTTTTAATGAAGGGTACGCTTGTCTTGTTGGTATTGATATTTGCTACGTAATGAGATTAGAGGGGTTTAATATTGATTATTTTACGCAGTTAAGTAAAGATTTTAGTAATGTATTTAAAGCTTGTCAATGGATACTAGATAATAAAAAAGAGGGAAATTAATCCCTCTTAATTATACTAATCTTCTTGCAAAACATTCCATAACATACTCAACAGTAGCATTACCATCTTGATTGTTTTTAGTATAAGTTGGTTTAGTAGTTATACTTCCTGAAATTATCTCATAAGATTCTACAGACTCACTACCATCTTTAATATAAACCTCTTTCAAACTACCCTCAAAAATTATGGGAGCTTCTGAATTAACTTGTTCATTCAACCAAATATCATTATCTGAATATCTTTGAACTCTTACAGTTAAAGTTGCAACATCTGCATCACTTCTTTGCGTGATATTTACAGAACGATTAGCACCATATACCCTAGAAGTTAAAGGATTAACAAAAGCTAATTCAATAACATCACCGTTGATGAAGTCTTTTATAAGTTCACCATTTAGCACTAAAGTAGTGCTATTTGTTAAAAATCTTGATACTGCCATATATATTCCTTATATATTTTTTTATATTATAACTTAAAATAAACTTAATTTATTCTTCAACCGAAATTAAAACATCTACGCTATGAATACTTCCACTCAGCTTAAGTGCGATTTGTATAGGCACTGACTTACGAGCTGTTCTGTCGCTTTGTACTTGGTCATTGAGCGATTGAGCAAACACGAAATAGCCATTAGTTAAAATGCTTCTTCTAAATAATGCTTCATCTCCAAAAGTGTCCGAGCTGTTCCATTGGTTTGGAGCTATAACATTCGCTTTTCTAAATAAAATCAAAGTCTTTTCAATCGTATCAACAATTTTATTAACATCTCTTTTAATTTGTGCTAGTTTAGTTCCAGTTGTTCCAAGTAAATTAAACACATCTGTTTGAATATAGTTTTTAATAGCAATAATATTATAAACATTATCCGCCCAACCATTTGCACCGCTTGTTAAAAGTTTAGGTAAGTCACCAAAATTAGTATATAAATCTAATCCAACTTTTTTAGCTTTATTAATTTCATCTTGTGAATAATCTTCACTAACAATACCTTTTAACTCTTTTAAGTTAAGCGTAATTGCACTATTTTCATTATTAAAGTTTACAGTATGTAGTCTAGTCATTTCAGCAGTTGCTACTTTTCTATCACCATCTTTTCTGTAAATCATTCTATAATTTTCTAAACCTGAAAGTTTAATATCCCAAACAACATTTGTAATATCTTTTTCTAAGTTTGAAGTACTATCAAAAACATCATAAGATAGAATATCATTAGCTTGTGCAAATACAGCTAAAGCTTTTGACTCTACATCTGTTGGATTGTCTAAGAATGTAAACCCTTTGAACGGTTCTTCTTTTAAAGCTTCTGTAACTGAATCAACTTTACTTTCAGCAGTTAATGTTCCACTAGCTAAACCATCAAACGCTACAGCACCCGTACCAATTGATAAACCTAGAATAACACCGATAAATGTACCACTTGTATTTGCAGTTAATAAAGATACTTCACTTGCAATACCAGTTGTTGCACTTGTAATAATGATTCTTTGGTCATTAATTGAAGCAGTTGCACCCGTAATTTCATCATTAATTAAATCAATCACATCAGATAACTCATCAATAGTTCTAAAATCTAATCCCGTTATAGTTTGTTCTGTTCCATCTACTGTTACTTTAAAACTTCCATCACTAACCGATTGTAAAGTATTAACAATAACTGATTCGCTTAATTGAATACCTTTTAAATATCCAGCTTTTGCACTTACAGTTTCTGTAGTAGCTCTCCAATAAGCAACAACTAAATAACCACCACTATTGCAAGGGTTTTTAGTACCACTAAATAAAACCGATGCGTGTTGATATACTGCACTTGTTGTACCAAAATCATCAGCAATACTTGATAAATCAGTATAAGCTTTAGTTCTATTGCTACTTGATAACGCTCCAAGTTGTGAAGTGAATAAAGCAACAATATTCATATTACTACGAGATAATGAACGACCTTGAGGGACTACCGAAACATTAACAACATTATTAATATTTGCCATATTTTTCCTTTTTTATAAATTTATCTAATTATAACTAAAATAAAATATTGTAATTTAATCGTGGTTAAAGGTTGGTTTTGTTAAAATTATTTTAATAAAACAAGAGGAAGATAAAATGAAAATAAAAACAAAGAGGGAATATGAGATGTATTATTTAAATATAGCAAATGGAAATTATTATCATAGAAAAAGTGGCAAAAGAGCTAATAGTATAAAACAATGGATTCTAAGAGGGAAAATATGAAAACAAAAATAGAATGTTTAGAATTTATGGAAATAGTAGCGTAAGGAGTATCAAAATGTTTATATATACACTTGGAGATATTATTCAAATTAGTATTTTTTTAATTGCATTAATAGGTAGTTCAATTGCTATTTTAATGGCTTACTTACATGATAAAAAAAGGTTTAAAAAATGAATAGAGAAGAAATAAAGCAATTAGCAATTAAAGATTTATGGATGTATGACTTGACAGAGATATTAGACGATGCAGTTTTAGACTTCTTTTATGCAAATATTAATAAAGTAGAAAATAAAAGTTGCGATAACTGTAAGTTTAAATATTCAGAAAAATGTCCCGTAACTGGATTAAATAATATGTATACTAGATTTTATTGCAATATTTGGAGGCTTAAATAATGATTTATTACAAAGTAATAAGAATAAAAGACAATAAAATTTTTTATTTTGCAAAAGAAGAAGATAGTGTTATTTGTACATGGTTATGTAGAGAAGATAAAAGTATTATAAAGCCTTTAAAAGATGTTAGAGATTATCTTTATAGATTTAGAAGAGTAGTAAATTGGTTAGATTATAAAGAGGGTTAATCCCCTCTTTCTATTCTTCAACCAAACTAAGCTCCCATTCAACACTATCAATCCTAAGCGTATCAATAGCAACATCAACAAAGTAATTAACACTTACTTCAACTTGATACCTATTCGTGTAATCCGTACCTAATAAGTCTTTTAAATCAATCATACTATTAGCATTTAGCATTGATAAATTATAATCCTTTAAATACCAATTAGCTTTTTCGCTTCTTAGTAATGCTACAAATTTATTAGCGTTTGTGTAGGCATTATCTCCATAAAAATCTAATGTAAATAATTGATTAAAGTAAGTTGTAAATGTTTGAATTTCACTTGTACCGTTATAACTATCCGTTGCACTTATATTTTTAGCAACTGTTAAAGAATCAATCAAAATTAAATCTTTTGTGAAGTCTACATTTTCAAAATTCTCACGCCCTAAAATGATAATTAAATTTGTATCATTCATTAAGGCTTTTGTAAAATCTGCTATTTGAATGTTGATCATAAATAACCTTTTTATTTTAATTATAGCTAATAGATAAAGGTTAAATTAATGTTTGTTTTGTTAAAATTATTTTAATAAAATAAAGAGGATATAAGATGAAATGTAAAGACTGTAAATTTGCAAAAAAAGAAAAAAATACAGATGAGCTAATTTGTATTTGGTATGAAAAAAATAAAATCATTCCAAGATTATTGTTAAGAACTTTTGTTTTAAAAAGTGGAAAAATTGTAATAGGTGAAATGATATTTAACAAAAATGATAAGTGTGATAAAGGTTTGTAAGATGATTTTAAATAAACATTTTACACCTGTGTGGGAAATGGTAGAAAACTTCAGACTTCATTTGGCAAAAGAGAAAAAAAAGAAAATAAGTGATTTGGAAATAGCTAAAGAATTGGGTCTTAATAGAGCAACAATGGCACAACATAAGCACGATAATTCATCTATTTTTTTAAGTTATTTATCTATTTATTGCATTATAAACAATGTTGATATTAGATGGTTTTGCAAATTTAACAACTCAATTATATTAAGCCACCCCTAATGTGGCTTTTTCTATAATACCTGTTCTCCTATCCCTTTGTAAAATCCATAATCAGAATTATCTCTAATCGTAATTACTTTTAAATTCTTACCCTTATAAACAACAATATCATTAACTTTTAAAGCACTTGTACTATGAATTGTAAAATAAGATTTGCTTGTATCTAAGTTATTTACCTTTAATGTTTCATCACTTGCAACTTGTACTGTGGCTTTTATTTGCGATTCTACAACTGTATTAACTGGCTTGTAATTTACTATCGTTTGAGTTGTTTTTTTTAGTGTAACTGTTTGACTAAAATTATTTACTACTTGACTAAGATTTGGTAACATTAATTTTCCTTTTCTACTATATTTATTTCAGCTTTTTCTACAATATAGCTAATTGAACCTATAAGCTGACCCGTATTAATTAAAGGACGACTACTTCCTTTTCTTTTGATTGTTGCCCTACTATTTGCTTTCCAATTGTTATTTCTAAAAGACTCTTTTATTACATTTTGAGCTTTTATCCCTATTAGGTCAAGAGCGACTTTTGTTTGCATACCTTTTTCTAAAACTAACCTATGATTATTTTCAATCAATTTGGTTATTTCTTTTATATTATTCTCAATTGGAACTCTTATAAAACTTCTTCTAGGTATGTTTTTCTCAGGCACTCCAAACTCGTGAATCATTCCTACTTGAAATACTGTTATTTCATCAATAGTATCTTTAAACATATCTTCATCTTTATAAGTTTCAGCCCCACTACTTGCCAATATTCCAGCTTTTACAATTGACCTTTTAAACCTTTTTAGATTTTCTTCATAAGCTACAAATAAAGAGTTATCATTCTCTCTCATACGATACTAGCTTGACCTACTCTAACTATATTAAAGTAATATAAATACTTTTGACCATAACCCGTAGAGCCATAATAAGCGTTAATCTCATTGATAGTTGTAGGCATTGCATAAGTTACACTAACCCCATCTACTGATTGACTTGATACAGTTGCACTCATAGCATTTAATCCATTTGTTTCAATAGTTAAGTTGTGAGCTACGAAATATAAAACTGCTGTATCTTGAAACTTGCCATACTTTGCACCGATTGATAAATAAGCCTCATCAATTAAAAGATTTATTTTTGCATCTGAGGTGCTTGTAAATTCGGGGAATCTAATTTTAAAATCTACTGATGTTATCAAAATTAATCCTTTTTATTTTAAATTATCGTAGTGACATAAAGGAAAAATCCTAAAGCCCTACTTGTTCATATTTTAATTATATAATAGTTTTTTAAGTTTGATTTATAGTTTTATTCGCTAAAATTATTTTAAATTTATTAAGAGAGATAAAGAGAATGAGAGAGATTAAATTTAGAGCATGGAATGGAAATTGTATTATAGGAGCGTCTTCAGTTAGAGCAAATGGAAGCTTTGCATTAAGAGATGGACTTAGTGATAAAGATTTACTTGTGATTCCAACACCAAAATATGAAATTATGCAATACACTGGATTAAAAGATAAAAATAATGTTGAAATTTTTGAGGGTGATATTGTAACTCATGAAGATTTTAATTTGCCCAGTGAAGTTACTTTTGAAAGAGGTTGTTTTAGAATACATGGATTTACAATAGCAAATTTTGAAGCTATTCATCACATGGGTAAAATACAAGTTATCGGAAACATATACGAAACCCCAGAACTACTAAACTAAGGCTAAAACTTTGAAACAACTAATAAACGATTATTATTTTCTATGTAGTTTGCTTGACGATAATATCGAAATGTTAGCTGGTTTCTTAAAATATAAAAACCTTACGAAACATAGAAAAAGTATGTTGATAATATTCTTTGAAAATCTTAGATTAAAGAATGTTGAAAAAGAAATTGATTTAGCTATGGATTGTAAGACAAGTGAATTTAATGAGTATAAAGTGATTTATACAAATGAGCAATTAAGAGTAAAAGCTAAATCCCATTTATTGTATCAAAGTAATATTTGGGATTTTATATAGCTATTATTTATCTTCTAAAACTTCCATAACTTTTAAATGCTCTCTAATTTCAGCTTCATTAGTAAATTTAACATCTAAATCTTTACAAAGCTTTTTTAGGTCTTTCACATTTAAAGTATCTATAATGCTTCTGTCTTCATTATATAGCTCAACTAAAGATTTTGTTTGTAGTTCTTCTACAACCTCAATAACACCCGATTTAATGGCATTAGCTAAAATCTTTTCTTCTCTTTCAGATAATTTATCCAATTCAAAAAACTCAGTTTCAATTTTATGTGAGCCTATTTCAAATATATTCTCAATGTTTTTTTTGTACATATTCTTCTCCTTTTTTTGTTTTAATTATAGCATATAAATTTATAATGTTTTAAGCTAAGTTATATTAAAATTATTTTAATTTATTTAAGGATAAGATATTGAGTTTAGGAATACCTTACATGGGCAGTAAAAGAAAAATAGCTAAACCATTAATTGATTATATGTTAAATAGCAACCCAAATGCTAAATATTTTTATGATTTATTTGGTGGTGGTGGTGCTATGAGTTTTGAAGCATTACAAAGAAAAAGGTTTAAAAAAGTTTTTTATAATGAGTTTAATGAAGCAATAGTAAATCTATTAATTAAAATCAAAACAGATGGAGTTACATCTGAATTTTATGAATGGATAGATAGAGAAACATTTAATAAATATAAAGATGGCAATTGTTGGAAGAGTGGGCTTGTAAAAACTTGCTGGAGCTTTGGGAATAATCAAAATGATTATTTGTTTGGAGCTAATATTGAAAAATATAAAATGTTGCTACATAAAATAATAGTAAATAAATGTCAATTATCAATTAATGAATTTGCAAATTTAACTAGCTTACATATTGATAACTACTGGCTTAATGATGATGATTTACACAAAAGAAGATTAAATATTATGCGTTTAGTAGCCAAAGAAAAAGGAAGAGGTGACTTACAACAGCTTCAAAATTTACAACAGCTTCAAAATTTACAACAGCTTCAAAATTTACAAATTTTAAACCTAAGCTATGAACAAGTAAAAATAGAAACTCCAATAAATGAAACTATTATCTATTGCGACCCACCATATAAAGGAACTGAAAAATATCAAAAAGATATATACCACGATAAGTTTTTAGAATGGGTTAAAAATAGTCCTTACAAGATTTATATAAGTAGCTATGATTTTGATTTACCTTGTGTGTTTGAATTGAGTCATAAGAGTAGCTTGAGTGCAACAAATAATGGCAAAAAAGTAGTTGAGAAATTGTTTTGTAACCAAGAAGAAAAAACAAAAGGAAGTTTATTCTAATGCAATCAAAACTAAACTCATTTATCGAATCATTAGCAAATATATTAATAGGGTATATAACTGCCCTAATGAGTCAATTAGCCATATTTCCATTGTTTGATATTAACATTCCATTAAGTGATAATTTATTAATAGGTTTATATTTTACTTTAATAAGTTTAATTAGAAGTTATGTAATTAGAAGATATTTTAATAAAAGAGGGAAGTAATTAAACCTCCCTCTTTTTATACAGCAGTAAGAATTTTTCCTGATAATGATTCTATCAGGTCACACCCAGCCACTGCAAACATAGATTCAATTCCATATCTAAATCCACCGATTTGATATTGGTTAGAAATTTTTAAAGCAACTGGAATTCTCATTTGAATAGCCTGTCTTTGTGAAGAATAAGCAACAATTCTTTTAACACCTGCAATATCACATTTAGAAGTAATAACAAAAGTAATGTTTAAAGTTCTTTCAAGAGCTTCCCTAACAGTTGTTAAAGACCCAGCAGTATTAACAAAAGTTTTACTTAAAATGTTGTAAGTGTCAGGGTGAACTGCAACTTTATCAGCACTAAACATCTCATCATTCAATACAGCTGCTCTTTGGTCTGATACTAATGTTGAAACTTCATCGAACATCTTTTGAGCAGTTAATCCACTAAATACACCCGTAGCACCAGTTGAAGCAAATAAAGTATTATTTAATAAACCTTTTGATTTACCCTCGATACCTAAGTAACCGATTCTATCAATTTGTTCTTTGTACTTTTGGTCGTGACCTCTTAAGTATTCTGATACTAAGTTTCTGTTTTCTAAAGAAGCTCTATTTAATTCAGTTTCAGACCAATCAGAAACAGCTTCTTTCATAAATACAGGCATTGTGTCCTCTTCAACACCCATAGAGATTTTACCCTTACCATTTGTGTTATCACCAGCGTCTTTAAAATCACCTTGAATATTTGATTTTAATTTAGTGATAGCTTTTGCATATCCACCCTCATTATTGATAACAATACCTGAGGCAGTTAAGAATGATAAACCAGCAATTCTTTGTTCAAATACTTCGCTTGAAATATGTTCTAAATTTCTAGCTAGTACAGTTCCACCATTTGAGTCTAAAGATTTAAAATAATTCTTTGCAGAATCAAATGAATCTAAATTATAAATTTGTCCTAATTTTGCCATATTAATTATCCTTTAATTAAACTAATGATGCTTTAGCTACTAGCCAAACATTCGTATCTACTTGTTCCCAAAAAACATAACCTGAATCAACATTATTAGTTGAAGTAGTTGTAGCTTTTCCAAAATCAGCACCTGAACCTGCTGCATTAACAGCATAAGCAATTCCATATCTAGCAGGATTATTACCAGTTACAACATCAACAGTAGCAAAACCAACAGTCATAATTTCAGCAGAAGTATCAACTAATGTTCCAGTTTTTCTGTAAGTGTTTACACCCGTTTCTCCACCAATTAATCTAGTAACAATACCAGCAATTTTTGGAGTTGCACTATTGTCTAAATTATCAACTGAACCAGTATCATATTTAGCAAATCTACCCATTACCAAACCATCTTCAAAAGTTGAAAATGCTTCAACATTAAACGGTTTAGTTCTTAAAACTTCACCTGAACCTAATTTTTTAGATTCTTCTAAAACAGCACGTGTAAAAGCCATAATTAAATCTCCTTATCTTTTAAATCTGCAAATTTATTATCATTTGCACCGTGTTTTAATCCATCAAACGCATTAGTTTGAGATTTTTTAATCTCTTCTTGTTTTAAAGAATCTTTTGCAATTTGTGATTTAACCATTTTGTAAGCTGTATCAATTCCAGCATCACAAACTCCATCTAAAGCCATATCAGATTTAGTTGCAATAATAGCTTTTTTAATATCTACTACTGAATCAGATGATTTAACATTTAAACCTAATTCTTTAGCAGTTAATAGAGCATCAATTTTAGAATCAGTAGATTTTTTAACATCTGCTATTTCTTCTTCTTTTTCAGCTTTTAATTTTTCCATGTCTTCATCTTTTTTAATTGTCTCTTCACAAGCATCTTTATATTTAGTTTCTAACGACTTAATATGTTTTGCAACTGAATCAGCAACTTCAAAATCTGAATCACCTATTTTAATAACCATTGTTTTGCCTTTCGTAATAGTATTTTCATCTACAATTATACTATTAGAATCAAATACTAATTTACACTCTTGTCCACATCTAGCCGAATCAACTAAAGCAACATGATTAATTTTAATATTTGTTTGAATATAGTCATAAGTTATACCTTCAAACTCACCTTTTTCTTTTACTAAGTTTTGAGAATAACCAGCAGATAACTCCATTTTTCCGTTTATAACTTTATTGATTAAGTCTTTATCTGTTACAACTATTTGAGCCTTGATATAATCAATCCCGTCTTTGTTGTAAGTTTCATAACTTGCCACGCTACCTTTTATAAGTTCTGTCGCATTATCAACTGTAACGAATGTATTGGGGTGGTCGTCTGTTATTGGAGCATTTGCATAAGTAGATAATGACTCTTCTTTTAATACTTCTTCTCTTGGACGATAGACATTAACCATTTTTAAAGGCTCATTATAGTCTCCAACCTCTGCATTAGAATAGACTTGAATACCACTGCGGGCAACAATACCATTAATTCTAAGAAAACCAGTATCCTCGTCAATAAAAGAAGTAAAATCCTGAAAGCCATCTTTAAAAAAAACAATATTTTTATCTTTCATTTATTTCCTTTCAAATCATATCTTTCCCACATTTTTACTTTATTACTAGACTCAATAGGCTTAAATAAAACCATAAAAACAATAAAGCAACTATTTATAAATCTTTTAATCATCACTATCCTTTTTTAAATTATAGCATTTGTAATAAATATAAGTTTACTTTAAAACTATTTTAATTATAATTAGGGAAATTAATTAAGGAGTTTAGGGAATGAATATACCAATTTATAGAGCAAAAAAGATTGATAGTGATAAGTATGTTGAGGGGTACTATTTTCATCAGGAGACAACAAAAGATTATGAAAATGATGAATCAGAGGAAAGAGAAGAAGTAATAGAGCATTATATTTTTTCTTATTCTCGCCATGATGTTAATGAACATGAAGAAGGGTTTTTTGAATTTCAAAGGTTAAATCAAATCGACCTATCAACCCTAGCAATACACTTTCCTGATATGCTGGATGGTCAAGGGAATAAAATATTTGCAAGTTTACAAGAAGATGGAAAAGGTGGGGACATTATGAAAGACGATGAATATTATGGAATTGCAAAATATAAAGATAGCAGATTTGTAGTTAAATATGAAAATGTGGAAGAATGTTTTTATGAAGGAAATTTTGAAGTAATAGGAATACAAGAATGAAAATATCAAACAAAGACCTAGCAACATTCTACAACATAACTCACGCAACCTTATTAAATTATAAAAAGCATAAAGATGTTGGGTATAAAAGAAGATATCAGGCACTTAGAGATTTTTATATTAAATATTTAGATGGGAAAAAAGATGAAACATTCAACAATAAATGAAAAAATTGTTATGCTAAAAGATTTAGGTATGAAATTTCCCACAGAAATAAGTAAGAAAAAATATAGATACGGGTTGTATAAATGCTACTGCGGGAATGAATTTCAAGCAATTGTTCATAATGTAAATAAAGGCAATATAAAATCGTGTGGCTGTTTGCAAAAAGAAAAAAGCACAAAGCATAGCTTAAGAAAACATAGACTATATGGAACTTGGCTACAAATGATGCATAGATGTAATAATCCTAAAAATAAATCATATAAATATTATGGGTTAATAGGCATAACTATATGCGATAGATGGCACAATATAGAAAACTTTATAGAAGATATGTATCCAAGTTATCAAGAGGGATTAACACTTGATAGAGAGAATAATAGTCTAGGATATAACAAAGACAATTGTAGATGGGTAAGTAAAAGAATTCAAACTAGAAATACCAGAAGAATTATGAGTACAAATAATAGTAATTATAGAGGTGTTAGTTGGAATAAACAAATGCAAAAATATAGAGCTTATATAACTGTAAACAATAAGCAAATACATTTAGGATTATTTACTACAGCACCAGAAGGTGCTAAAGCCTACGATTATTATGTTTTAGCTAACAATTTAGAGCATACAATAAATGGAGTAGGAATATGAAACTAGATGGGAAAATAAAACTAGAAGCGATGAAGCAATTTTATATTAAGTTTATGGAGGGTGGGAAGTGAAAGCATTAGAGATATTAAAAAGAATATATATAAATAACCCTGATACAAGATTTCAAAGAAACAATATAGATATTAATTTTACAATACATGATTTTTCTAATGTTAATGAAGCTATAAAAGAACTTGAAGCATTAGAAAATAGAAGTTGTGATAATTGTAAAAATGCTTATTATCAAGATTTTGCTAACGATTTAGATGATGATGTTTATAGTTGTGATGAGTTTGAATCAAGTTTTATAAATATAAATGACAGTGGAAGACCTAAAGATTTTAGCTGTAAAAAATGGGAGTCAAAATGAAATTAGAAGTAGGGAAATTTTATTTAACAGAAGATGGAAAAATAATTAAAATAGTAGAGAAACAAGAAAAAGATTTATTTTTAGATAGTGATGATTATTTTTATAATGAGATTGGTGTAAATGATATTATAGATACTAGTCGTAATTTAATCGCAGAAGTCCCAAAAGAATTACATCAACATCTAATCCAAACAATTAAAGATTATCACACGGATTTAGATTTTAAAGCTACTGTTGATAATGTGTATATGGAGTGAAACAATGAAAAACACATTTAAAAAACTTAGACAAGAAAAAAGATTAATTCAAGAAAAATTAAATGTTGCAAATAAAGTTATCTGTATGCAATGCGAAAATCAAGCAGAAATGGGAAATACTATTGATAATTATGAGAAACAAATAAAGAATCTAACTAATACATTAATAGCAGAAACTAAACATAAGAATAGAGTTAAGCGTAGACTAGATTCTTCATCTCAGTTAAGAAATGATATTTATATTTCATATATGAAAGATTTAGGCATCAAAAACAAAAAGATTTTTAATTATAGAATCGTATGCCTGTCATTACTATTTGTAATAAATGCTTTGATTGCTGGATACTTTTTGTGAGCCACTCTTAAATGAGTGGTTAATTTTCAGGAATAATATAAATAGCTTGACATCTACAATTAAAATCTTCACCACATTGCAAATATTTACCATCCAAAGAACTATATAAACCCTCTTTTAAATCAAATATTTTCCCATCTCTTTGAGCGTGAGATTCTCTTACTCTTTCATCGCCCGAAGTTTGCCAAGTAGCTTGAGTTATTCCAGCACTTGAAGCTCTTGCATTGTTTAAATTAGAATTTATCACACTAACCTCTTGCCGAGCAATCAATTTTACTCTATTATCTAATTTGCCATAAGTGCTGCTAATCCCACTAATCCCTTTAATCTCTTTTGCAATAGCTTTATAAGTCTTATTTCCACTTACTCCATTTTGAATAATCATTTCTATCTGATTAAAAAATTGAGCTGGAATTGACTTAATTAATACCTCTTGTTTTCTTCTTTGTAAAGCTACTAAATCATTTAGTTTATTTTGATTAATCATACGCCCCACATCAACACCATATGCACCTTCTAAAGTTTTTCTAAACTTATCATTACCCATATTTAATAACCTTGATACAACGCTATTAGCTACCCTTGAAGCGAACGCAAAAGTGTTAGAGTATTTGCCTTGTAAGATATTTAAAGCACTTAATAAATCAGTCACGCCAACATCTTTAGTATATTTAGAATCTAAACTTACATTTTCAAGAATAGGCAAGATAGTCTCATTAATATCTTTTTTCATTTCATTAGCTAATTGTTTAAGTTGTTTATAATACTCTAACTCCACAGCTCGTGGAGTCTTAAGCAGGCTTAGGGTTTTAGGCTTTTTTGCCATTATTTTATACTAATTCTTTCCAGTTTAAAGAAGCCACTACTGAAGCTCCAACTGTTGCAGTTTGTACGCAACCAGCTACCACAGTTAAATTTCCAGCTCCCGTTATTGCTTGAGTTCCTGATGCAACTGTACCGATAACATTCATATTATCATTAAGTGTTGATAAATCAAAAGTATAACAACCAACCACATTAGGAATTAATCCAGACCATATTAAAGTTCCTGTAACAGCAGTTGAAGCAGTAGCAGCAACATCTATAACAGTAGCAGACCCACCGGTTGTAACAGCATAAGTTGCTCCTGTATTAGGTGTAGCTAACATCATCAATCCAACTTGTAAAAGTGTTGGACCAGTTGCTACAGTTGCTACCGAAAAAGTAACCGATGTAGGTATTATTCTAGCTCTTTTCGTTAAGTCGTTTGTTCCGACTGCTCTAATCCCCATAACTGGATACCAAGTTGCAGCAACTAATCCTCCAATTTTAGGAGTAGCCCCACTATTTCCACCAAAGTATTTCCAACCTCTTAAATCTCCAACATCTCCTTCATGAATAACTACGCAGTTAATAAGTGTAAGTTTCCCAGCAGTTGCTAAAACTCCAGTTGAGTATATTTCAGCTCTTACTGGTAATGTTCCAGTTCTTGACCAAGATTTAGATAGGGCATTTACTGAAATTATTTGATGACACCAAACAACTTGATTTTGTCCAGTTTCGAATCCATATCTAATAGTCCCTACGCCTAGCCATTGATATTCAACTACAAAGTGTTGAGCTTTTGTCCAATCTAAGTTAACACCACTTGGTCCAGTACCATCAAGTTTATCCATATTCCAATTTGCTTGACTAATTCTTTCTTCTGCTCCAGCAGTTCCCGTAGTCATATATCTTCTAACTACTGATACTGTGCTTCCGTCTGCTTCTAAATAAAATCCATCTCCAGCATTTGATGGATAAGTCCCTTGGTCGGTAAACATTCCAACTCTTTGCCTTACCGATGTTATAAATTGGTTAAAGTTAAAAGTAATTCTAAATAGTGTAGAAATACCAGGTGCATATCTTACATGATTGTATGATTGAATCCAATATCCAGAACCATTAGTTAATAATGTATTTAGTTCTGTACCATATAAGTTAGCTGTTAAGTTAGCCGTACCAGATGCTACTGCAGCAGCCTCCCAAATTGTTGTTTTTGCATTTGGTAGTAAAGCTGCAAAAGAATCTTCAAAAACAACTACTGGTTGAGATACTCTTAATCTCTCAAAAGAATCTTTTGAAAAATCATCATTATTAAATGATACTAAGGGAGTATTTGTAATTTTAACTGATGCACTTCCAGTTGAATCAACTGCTAGCGTGTTTTGACCTAAATTATCTTGAATAATTGCCATTTGTTTTCCTTATTGGATTGTATATTGTATGGTTTTATAATTATTTATTATACCATAAGACTTAGCTAATATTTGAAAGCTTCCCGAAGATATATTTCTAATTGAAAAATCAATAGAATCAAATTCATCATCATCGATAGATTCTTTTACTATTTCTGCAAGTTTGTTATTTGATGGTTTGTAAATAATATTTGTAACTTTTTTACCACCTATTAAATTAGCATCGCTTATTGTAAATAGTTTATATTTAGTTCCTATGATTCCAAAGTCTAAGTGAGTTGTTGTTGTAATAGGTTGAATATCTACTATCCCTTGAGCATTTGCTGATATTGAAGATTGTAATACATCTAGTACACTTTCAACCTCACCGAATGAGTCCAATATGTTTGAAGCACCATTAATTAAATCATCAATAGCTGTGCTTATATTGGTATCAACTTCACTTTTATTGTAAACCTCTGAAGCGTTTGCTTTATCTGCTAACAATAGGTCTGATTCTGTTTTAGTATAGGCATCAATCGTTCCACCATTATTTACAGCAAACCCACCACCGTGTCGATTAATCCCATCTAAAGGTTTATTAATCTTTTTCTTAGTTCCATTACTCAAAATAATTTCAAAGTAACCTTTGTTATCTTTTATATCTTGAATTCCTACACCATCTTTTCCATCTTTTCCATCAATCCCATTTTTGATAGTTAATTGTAAATTGATTTACTAATTCGTTAATAGTTGATTTAATTAAATCGTAATTAACCTTTTCAGCTTCAGGAATTTTTATATCAGCTACTTTATCATTTAAGTATTTATTTAAACTCTCATAATCTATAACTGCATCTAATCCATTCTTTCCATCTTTTCCATTTAACCCGTCTTTAGGCTTAGGAATTGAATCAAAGAAAGCTTTTAAGTCATTAGAAAATAAAGCGTTTAGATCAACTGTTTTAAAATCTTCTAAAACAACCCTTTGAGCATTAAATGATAAGTCATTGAATTGTTTTTGTAGTGAATTTAATTCATCTTTAGTTGAAGCCTTTTTAAGTTCATCTTTTAAGTATGCTTTTTCGTCATTGATTTTTTTAATAGCTTTGATAATATCAGGGATTAAATTATTCATCGTTTAATCCTAATATATCTTTTACACTATCTTTTAAGTGCAGTAGTTCATCTTTCATTTGTTCTTTTTCAGTATCAACTTCAGGAAATGTTTCAGTTGGATTAATTTCTTCCATCTCACTATATAAAGCTATTTCAGCTTCAACACTTTCAGCAGTTATTGTTGGATATCTATCATCTTGCACTAATCTTGATTTAATATCCAATTCATTAACCACGCCCATGTTTAAATAAAGGTTATCCACTTCAGCATTAGCTTTGTTTAATTGTGCTGTTTCTAAGTCCGACATTTGCCATAAAGGTTTAAACTCAAAAGTAATATTTAGATTTTTACCAAATAAATGGTATTGCATAAGTTTATAAATAGTTTCGTACGCTGGTAATAGTTTAGTTCTTTCAGCTTCAACCTTATCATAGTAGTTGCTTAAATCACCCTCACCCGTTACATTTAATCCCGTTGAAGCAATACCCATAAATCTTGAATAAGGTATGTCAAAAGCTCCACACACTATTTCAAAGAATGCTTTATTGATTGACTCAAGTCCTGAAAAGTTTTTAGCTATATTTATATAATCATCTTCTTTATCAAGTGCAATACCATTAAAAATAGATTTACTTTCTTGAATAGATTGTAACCTTTTTAAAACTAATTCATCAGCTCCATTGGTTAAAGCGTCATTTAATCCAGCTATTTTATATACATCTTGATTCGATTGTAAAAGTATATTAGATAATAAATCGGGTGATACAGTTGCATTTAAGATTGAAGTCCAACCTTTCTCATATACAGACAAACCCCAACCATTCATTAACTCACGATTGTAATTAGTTGTATTTTCTCCATCTAGATGAATAACTCTTGAATAGTGAACATTACCACCACCTTTTGCAATTTGGTAATAAATAGGCTTAAGATAATTTTGGCTTAATGGGTCTCTTTCAAGTTCAACGCTTGTAATATCAAATTTATCTAATACAACTAAGTTTTTTAATTGTCCTTGTTTAAGATTATCAATAATTAAAGGAGTATCCATAGTATCTTCATTAGTAACTATTACGATAACAGCACCGCCGAAAACTTTAGACCATTTAGCTAAGTTAGTGATTTTTTCTTCAACTTTAAAAGCTTTTAGACCTTTTTCAAATATCTCTAATTGTTTAGTGTCTTCTAAAGATAAACTAACTCCATCTTTTAAAGCATCATCAATGGGAATATTTACAGCTTTTGATGCAATCCAATTAGTAGAGTATAGGTCATTTAGTTGTTGCCTATGATATGATTTTAGATTAGCAGATATATAACTCGCACTTTGTGTAATATCTCTTTTTCCACCAAGTGAACGAAGAACATCAAAAAATCCATCTATTGTTAATTTCTTCATATAATTAACCTTTTTTGATTTAATTATAACTAAAAAAAAAGCCACCCCAAATAAATGAAGTGGCTTAAATAATATCTTAACAAAGAGTGCATTTGTTAATTATGGGCGTTGTTAAATTTACACTCTTTGGTAAAAGATAAGCAGACTTCGGGTGAGCATTGTTAAGAGGCTTGAAGTCTTGTAAATGTATTATATATAATTAATATTTAAAAGTTGATTAATTTCTTTCTTCTTTCATTTCATTATATTCTAACTGCTCTATATCATTGATTATTGATTCATATTCTAAAATCTCATATATAATATCTGTATCAAACTCCATAACTTCCTTTAATGAGCCGAAACCTTTTTTTATCAAAGAAAAATAAAGCAAATTTAAATCTTGGATATTGGTACTTTTAACCCACTTTTGCCAATAGTTAGTATTGCTTACATATCCGTTTAATTGATATTTAGTTTTCGGCTGTAGAACGGGAAACAAATAACTTTTAAACTAATTGCCACAAAGTCCAAATAATCTTCAGGATGTTCCTCAAACCATTTAGGTAATTTTGACAACTGCATATTATCAACCATTATCCTATCACAAACTTTATCAAATGTTTTTTTGAATTCATTATCTTGTAAAAACTTGTAATTACCCATAATAATATTAGCTTCAATCTGAGAATAAATTGATAACACTTCAACTCTAAACTGATGACTTAATCCAGTTAATTTATAAGTTCTATCGTTAATTATGAACTCTCCGTTATCGTTCCATTGTTTGATTTGTTCTAAGCTTTGATTTTGTTCTTCTATTGTCATATTATTCCTTTAATTTAATTTAAAACATATTAGCGTTTAAGCCAGTAATATTACCATTTTTTACATTGAAATTTGCCATAATAAAAGCATCTGCAAGGTTGGGTGATGGTACACCTCGTTTTTTTAAATCATCTTTTGATTCTACTTTATTCTTTAAATTGTTATTATAATCTTTTTTTGGTATTGCCAACTGTTCTATTAAATCATCTAATTTATCTAAGTTCCCATTGATTGAAATTATATTTTCAGGATTATATTTTTCTCCATTAATAACAGCGTTATAAGTTTCTCTCATTCTATCAGCTACACTCCACCAAGATTGAGCCTTTAAATTTAAAAAGTAATCTTTGTTTTTAACTTGTACTTGATAAAACTTTTCAGGCTCTTGAACACTCGCACCTGCATCAAATTTTAAATACCTAACAGCATTATAAGTTGATGTATTTTGATTAAAAGATTTAAAATGACTTCCTGCACTTGCACCAACTCCGATGCAGTCATATTGAATAAGTGCATCTTCTTTAAATGCTAAATCATAAGTTTTTTTAGATGACTTCATAAGCTCATCTTCTTTTGCTTTCCATTCGTGCAAATAATAAGTATATATTCCGTGTGTTGCAATATTTACACAAGTATCGACCCCATCATCTGCAATATCGAATCCAATTCTTTTAATCCCCGTTGGTTCAATTCCTAGCTTAATATGTGCATCAATACAAGCTTCAATCCAAGTTCTTTTAATAATTGCTTCATTATCATCTTTCTTTGGATAACCTTTGTAAATATGATTAAACTCATCTTCATCTAGTTTTTTTCTATCTGACTCAATTAATGATAAAGCACTATTACTTAAAAATGGATTTTCATCATAATTTATTTTTCTAACTAAAACATTATCGTGTTTTTTAATTACAAATTCTTTATATACAAAATCAGTTTCTAGGTTTGGATTAAATACTAACAAACAAAAACTATCCTCTTTTCTTAAAATAGTAGGACGGATTAAATTCCATTGTTCTTCAGTTAGCTTTTCAGATTCTTCAATCCAAGTAATAGAAATATCATCAAGTCCTTTTATCTCTTCTAAGTTTCTTTGAATACCCATAAAAACAAACTCGCTACCAGTTACAGACTTAATTGAAGTTTCATTAATAGTAAATAATGGTTTTAAGTACTCATCTTCTAGTATTTTTCTTTTAAGTGTTTTGTAAACAGACTCACTAATCTTATTCTGAAATCTTCTTAAACAAGCTACTCTGATAGTATATTGAGATGCAAGATAAGCTAATACACCTGCTGTGTCCTCTGTTTTACTGCTCATACGCCCACCATAAAGCACACGTATTTGAGCCTTAGTTTTCCAAAAGCTTTTTAAATTAGGATTTAATTTCATTTAATTCTCATAAAAATCATCTAAAGTTTTAATATTGTTTACTTGTGTAGCATTCGTATTAGAAATATTAACCTGACTATTTGCGTGTCTTTGATTTACGCCTAGGGTTATTGATGCTTTGTCGATTGAATCAACTATATGTTTCATATCTTGTGCATCTTCAGTCATATCAATTAATGAATCTAACTTCTTTAAAGCTTTTTCACTTGCATTGAATACTAGATTTTGTCTTCTTAGTTGTTCGTTTACTTTATCATCAAAAGCTTTCACTATGCTTTCACTTTGAGAAAAAAGTTTCGTTTTTATCGCAATTTCTTCTTTTACTTCTTTTACTAAGAATTCATCTTCCCTAATCGTTTTAAATATTTTATTAACAGTAGCACTTGATACTTCATAATCTCTTGAAATTGAATATTGACTTTCGCCTAGTATCAATTGATTTTTAATATCTTCTCGTTGCTTATCTGTTAATCGTGCCATATCAAGCCTACTTATACCCAAAATTTAAACAAGTATCTTTAATCTTTTTACCATCAACCTCTAAGTAATTAATAATCTCTTTTTGTAACTTTTCATCTTTACATTCTTGTTTTGCTCTAATCGCTTTAGTTATTGTAAAATCATTACTAGAACAAATATTAATATCACCACCATTATATTTTATAAAATCGTAAGTGGTATTTTTATTTTTAACAAATGAACTATACTCATACTCGCAACTTGCAAATAATCCAGTTGTTATCAACCCTAGTATTAAAATCTTTTTCATTCTCTTAACCTCTCTTTTTTTCTTTAATCAAATTATAGCAAATTAAAATAAATTGAACATTAAAAAAGCAACCCTCTAAAAGAAAGTTGCTTAATACTAAAATAATCTTAATCAATAAAAGGGAAGTATAACTATTTAAACTTAAATTTATATTTAATTATGTATAATTGCTATTGAGAATAAAATATTCTATAAGGTAGTAACAAAGGTTTTCTCAAGCACCTGCATACGCTACCTTATAAAGTGTTTTAGTATGCAAAGCTTGAGAACTTCTGCAATACACTCACACTATAAAGATAATCAAATTTTAAGACCTCGAAAGTAATTCATGAGTAAATTTATAGAAACTCAATGTGGTTCTTTAGTTAATGTCGATTCTATTTCAAGTATTGATAGTAATAATATTAATTTATGGAGAGTAAAATAATGAGAACTCAATTTCCATTTTATAAATCTTTTGATGATGTATATCAAGATTTAAGTATCAATCAAAAAATAGAATTTATAGATAATATATTAGATGTTCAGTTTTTAAGAAAAAAAATAGATGATGTTAAATTTAAAGATTCTATACTTAAACATATATGGAACGCTCAAAAACACTCATTAGATAAATCTATAAAAGGCTATTTAGACAGTCAGAAATCAAAAAAAATACCAAATCCTTTTTTTGGGTGTTATGATGATTCTTCTATATTAATAAATACCCAAGGAGGGGGTAGTGAAATACCCAAGGAGGAAGAACAAGGGGAAGAACAAGGGGAAGATAAAGAACAAGGGGAACTTTTTAACGCTTCACTTCGTTCAGCTTCTATCTCTATATCAAGCAAAAAAGATACAAACAATCATAAACCATACCAAACTATAAGAGAAGTAGATAAGTTTTTATTAGATGATGATGTATCCGATGAAGATATTATTGTAATTTCAAATTTTATACAATATAGAGATGAAATGTATAATAGAACAAAGGACAAAAAGTATGGTTTAAAAACTTATAGAGCTATACAATTATTCATGAGTGAAATATATAAATCAAACGATATTTATAAAGCTTTTGAAACTATGGAATTAAATGAGTGGACAACATATAAAAAGGAATGGGATAAAAACAAATGAAAGAAATAAAAGATAGATACAAACTATTAAGTTTTGAAATAAATGAAAGAATTACAGTTGCTAATGTTATGAACTATGAAGCGAATAGCGAATATGTTAAAACTATAAAAAATATGATGATTGAAAAATCTAAATTAAAAACTGAAATTGAAAAATATTATCAAAATATTAGAGCTTCAAGAATAGGTGCTTATGAAACAATAACTGAATTTTTTGAAAGAATGGATAGTGTATTAGAAAAAGATATAAATGGTAATGTTTTACATAATTACTATAAACTAGGAATTGATGCACTTGATAATGAGTTTTTTAATGGTAAAGGTGTATATTCAAATAGTTTAATTTCTATTGGTGCAGATAGTGCTGTTGGTAAAACTACACTCGCTCTTCAGATTGTTTCTAGTTTAGCACAACAAGATGTTAAAACTCAATTCTTTTCTTTTGAAATGGGTGATGTACAATTTTTTAATGAAATTCACCCACAAGCAAAAAACAAATTAAAATCAATAGTTAATAGCAAATATAAAGATAATATAACTTTAGATTTTAGTTCAAGAGATGTAAAAGATTTAGCTACTGCAATACAAATAAGAGCGGAAGATGGGGTTGGAGCTTTTATTATTGATAGTTACTTATCTATTTATGCTGGAGATAATGAATATCAAAAAATGACAGAACTTACAGATATGTTAGCAACTATGAAAAAAGAATTAGGAGTATTAATTATAATTATTGCTCAAATATCAAAAAGCGATAGTATTAATAATATATATGATTTTCATGGTGGAAATAAATTAAAATATGAAAGTGATGTGGCTTTATTTATTCAACTATTGGACGGTGAAAAAGATTCAACGAAAAGATTAATGTATTGTGAAAAAAACAGAATTTTTGAAGAAAATCAAAGAAAAGGAATTATCACTGAATACAATAGAGAAACACACAAAATAGAAAAAATATCAGATTTAAAAACATATACAAACAATCCTGAAATTAAAAAAAGTGAAAAATGGGCTAATAAATTAAAGGTTAAAAATGAGAATATCAATAGCTAACCATAATGAAGCAAAAAATCCAAAAGGATTTATTAATTATGAAATAGAATTTGAAGATATAGCAGAAAAAGTAAAAAGTGGTTTTTGTTATAGTGCTTGTAAGTTTAAAGATAATTATAGAAAAGATGATAATTATTTAGGTTGTGAAGATGTTTTAATTTTAGATATTGATGATATTTGCACTATTGAACAAGCAAAAATAATATTTAAAAATTATAAATTTTGGATAATAACTTCAAGAAATCATCAAAAATTAAAAAATGATAAAGTTTGCGATAGATTTAGAATATTTTTTTTATTAGAAGAACCTTTGAATGATGTAGATATAAGAGAATTTTTTATAAACAATATCATGGAGAGATACCCTTTCGTTGATACTAGTTGCAGGAATAGAAGTAGATTTTATTATTCAAGTCCTAAAGATGCAATTTCTATTTTTAATGATGGTTCTATTTTTAAAGTAATTCCTTTAAAATTTGAAAACAATAAACCTCAACCAAAAGAAATAAAATCTATTAATTTTGATGATATTTATATTCTTGAAGAAATGACTGGAATATGGATAAATAGTTTTGGTGAAACATTAGAGGTTGAAACTTATGAAAATGATAGTATTGAGCCAAAACTAAAAGGTGCTAGAACTTTATTAGATAATGAGTTTTATAAAGGAAATAGAAATCATTGTTTATTTAAAGCAGTTAGTATGCTTTTAAATGATGGTTTAGATAGTCAAACTGTTTTAGATTTTATAACTATTGAAAATGAATCAAGAGGTGGTGTAAAATTTAATGAATTAATGGCTGTTTATAGAAGTGCATTAAAAACTACTGGAAAAAATTAATTATATTAAATTTATAATAAGTTATAAGCTTTTTATAAGTTTAATTATGTAATAATTCAATATATCAAAAGAGAGGGAGAAATGAAAACAAGTGAAAGTATAGAAAATTTAACAAAAGCTTTGAGTAAATCACACAAAGAGTTGAAAAGTTTTACAGTCGATAAAGAGGGTTATAATTTTAAATATCTTACTTTATCTAAAATTTACGAGGTTGCTTTACCAGTTTTAAGTTCAAACGGTTTAGCTTTAACAAGTAGTTCATCTGTTTTTGTTAGAGATGCTTTACCATGGGTTAAAGTTATAACTACTTTATGTTTTGGAAATGAATTTATAAAAAATGAATTATGTTTTCCATTAATAGAACCAACAAAGAAAAATGATACTGATGTGATGATGTTAGGAAGTACAATTTCATATCTTACAAGATATAATGTACAATCATTGCTTTCAATTGCTGGAAGTGATAAAGATGCAGAACAAATGCAAATAGAAAATATAAATCAATAAAAAAAGGATTAATTATGTCATGGATTAAAAAAGAAGAAGAAATAGTAGTAGTTGAAGAGTTATCAAGTGGTAGCGATAGGATTCAAGAATCAAATGCTTATGAGGTTACAATTACTGGTGCTAGATTAGCAGAAAGCCAACAAAAAGATTCTAAAAGTTTATCTTTAGTTATTGATGTAGCTAATGAAAATGGAGAAACTGCAAGAGAATATTTTACAATTTTAGGTAAAGATGGAAATACTTATTTTATAGACAAAAGAAGTAATGTTAAAAAACAACACATCGGATTGACTATTGTTAATAGTTTATTTCAATTAGTTTTAGATAAAGAGATTTTTGATATTGAACCTAAAGAAGTAGAATATAAAATTTATAACAAAGAAACTGAAGAGCTTGAAGATGTAAAAGGAGATGGTTTTCCTGATTTAATTGGAAAAAGTGTTGGAGCTTGTATTCAAATTGAAAGAATCATTGAGGGTGCAGATAGTAAAGAGTCACCAAGAATTGAACATTTCTTTAATGTTGAAACTGGTTTATTTAATAAAGAAGAACCTAAAGAGGGTGCTAAAACTAAATTAGATAAATGGTTAGATAAGAAAAAAGAATTTAAAGAAATTATTAAAGAAGTAAAAGAAAGAACTAATTTTGGTGGAAAAAAAGAAACTACTGAGGCAAGTGGCGAAGAACCAAAAAAGAGTAAATGGGGTAGATAATGAAAAATAACTTAGAGGATTTAATAGCTAGTTGTGGAATAGGCAACCGACTATCTAAAGAAGATGATAAGTTATATTTTCATATGTTTGTAATCAGCAAAAATAGCAAAAAAGTATATTTTTGTGGTGATTACTGGCACGAAGATATTTGTAATATAGTAGAATCAACTGATTTTATATTTGTTTTTGATGAGTTTATAAAAATTTTTGATACACAAAAATCAAGAGATACTATATTAGCAAGTCTATTATTTTAAATATTTTAAAGGTAAAAAATGAAATTAAGTGAATGGGTAAGTCATTTTGAAAAAATGGATAATGAAGATAGTCAAGGTAAAAGAGTATTAACCGAAGACCAAGCAAATATATTTAGAGATATTTTAGCTAATTATAAAAAAGTAAAAAATGCTTTACTTGATGCAAGAAGTGGAAGTGGAAAAACAACTTTAATAAGAGCTTTACAGAATTATTGCAACCAAAATGATATAAGTTTGGCAGTTACAGCATCAACTGGAAAAGCTAGTAGTGCTTTAGGTGGGAAAACTATACATAGTTTCTTAGGTTTAAAAATGGAAGCTAATGATAATGCAGAAAAGGTTGAAGATGCTCTACAATTAACTGTAAAAGAAAATACAGATAGTTTAATCCCTGACATTTTAATTATTGATGAAGCATCTATGATAGGAGAAAAATTATTAAGTGCTATTAAAAAATTTAACTTCCCATTTGTTTTTTTTGTTATGGATAGTGAACAATTACCACCAGTTAAAGAAAAAAAAGTTGAATGGGATAAATTTGTAGATTTAAAATACACACTAACTAAAACTTTAAGAGCAAAAGATGAAGCTATGATAAAGTTATTTGATGATTTTAAATCGTACAAAGAGGGTAATTTATCAAACTTTAATTTAGATGATTATGTTAATAATAGAAATATAGTAAAAATAGACTGGAATGATTGTAATTATATTCCAAGAAATAGTCAATGTACAGCAGTTGGATATAGAAATGCCTTAGTTGAATATTTGGTTAATAATTTAACTCAAGATGGACACAATCTATATTGTTTAAATAGTGGAATAGTTGAAACTAGAATGGTAGTTGAGGAAGATAATCAAGGTAATCCAAAACTTAATTCAAATGGATATTATGCTAGAAAATTTCAAGATGTACCTATTTTTTATAATGGTGAAGATGTAAAAATAGATTTATTGCAAAATGAAACAAGAATGTTAGCTAAGTTTGGTTTTTGTAAATATAAAGGATATTCAATATCTATGAACTCTAAAAAAAATGGATTAACTGTATCAGCTCATGAAAGTTGTGTTAATGGTTTTTTAGCAAAAGAACCTATTGAAGATAAAATTTATATAAGTTTTCCACCTGAAGATGTATTGGAACATACTACCTTAGCTTGTGTAAATGATAAACATTTTATATTACTTTGGGACAATTCAGAAGATGAATTTGCAAAAGCAATTCAAGATAAATTTATGGCTTTACTACCAAGGCTGAGAGTATTAAAAACTATTAAAAATTGGTATAAAAAATTTGATAGTTTAGCTATTCAAAGTTTAGATGGAGAGATTGAATATGCTTTAAAACAAAATAAAACTTTTAAAGATTTTATGGTTTGGTTTTCAGGGCATTGGGAAAGTATAGAAAGAAAAAAAAGATGGGGCGATTTTTTATCTACTAATAAAATTGTAAGTGCTAGAAAAACAACTGCAAGAACAATCCACAAAGCACAAGGTCTTTCAATACCATGCGTTATAGTTACTGATTATAGTTTTTATGGAGCAAGTTTATCAGCTCAATATGTGGCATTAACAAGAGGAAAATATGGTTTGATTTTAGTTGAAAATACACCAGATGAATGGAAAAATAAAGATAAGGATATAGAGAATGAAGAATATGAAGAAAGATACTGATTTTACAATTATTAGTATAAGTGTAGATTCACAAAAGAAAATTAAACAATTAGCTAAAAAAGAAAAAAGAACGATTAGAGCTATGTTTGATATTTTATTAGAAAATTATGAAAAGGAAAATAAATGAGAACATTTGATATTATGGAACAGTTTAGAAAGCTTGAAGAGATGATGAATGAATTTGACCAAGAAACAGGGGAATTTATTTATAATGAAAATGAATTATCATATTTTGTAAATGATTTAAATGCAAAAAAAGAATTAAAGCTTAACAATATTGAAGATTTAAAAAGAGAATATAAAGCTAGAATTGAACTTATTGATGAAAAAATAAAATCATTTCAGTCTAAACAAAAAAGATATAAAAATATTATAGAAAATTTTAAATATCTTCAAAATGTTTTATTAGATGGTGAAAAACTAAAAACAGATGAATATACTTTTTATTATACAAATAGTGAAAGTATAATAGTTCCTGATAAAATAGATGAAAATTTAGAAAAATTTACTAAAAAAACTATTGAATGGGATAACACAAAAATTAAAGATGCAATTAAATTAGGTGAAGATTTAAGTTCTTATGGAATAGGAATACAGAAAAAATCTAGTTTAGCTGTTAGATGAAACAATCGAAATATAAAAATATTAAAGTAACTAGAAAACTATTAAATGGTGATTTAGTTACTTTTGATAGTAAAAAAGAAGCTAAAAGGTTTGATGAGCTTTTATTATTAGCAAAACAAGGGATTATTAAAAATCTAACATTACAGCCTGAATATGAAATAATACCAACTGTTAGATGGAATAAAAAAACATTATGCAAAATTAAATATATTGCAGATTTTAAATATGAACAAAATGGAAATATTATAATTGAAGATGTTAAGGCTTCAGCTACCTTTCAAACAGATGTATATAAGCTAAAAAAAAGGTTATTTTTATTACAATATGGAGAAGATATAATTTTTAAAGAGGTTTATTAATGGTAACAAGTAACTGTGAATATTGTGGAATGGAGAAAGAATATATATATAAGTCTGCTATAAAAAGATTTTGTAGTTATAATTGTTCTGCTAAGTGGAAATGGGAAAATACAAGGCAAAAAGCAGAAGAAAAAACAATAATATGCAAACATTGTAAAAAAGAATTTAAAAAGACACTTAGTTTTTTAAAAGTGCATCCTGATACTAAATTTTGTAGTAAAAAATGTTCATCTATTGAATCAAGAACTAGAGTTAAAGTAAATTGTAAAAATTGTGGTAAAGAATTTGAAACAACAAGAAATAAATATTGTTCAGTAAGGTGTGTTAATGAATCAAGAAAAAAACAATATAAAAAGTGGGAAGATAAAGATTTTATAGCTAAATATAATAAAAAATATGTTGAGAACAATAGAGAACATATAAATTTAAAAAAAAGACAATATTGTAAGACTGAAAAAGGAAAAGCAATTAAAATTTCACTTAGAATAAAAAGAAGAAAAGCTGGTAATTTATTTTTTAATGATATTATTGAAATTAAAAAAAGAAGTAAAAATAAATGTTATTGGTGTGGTGAAAAAGTACAAGATAAAGATATTCATTTAGACCATTATATGCCAATTGCTTTAGGTGGAACATCAGATAAAAATAATATAGTAGTTAGTTGTAGAAAATGCAATCAATCAAAAGGTAGTAAAAATCCAATTGATTATGCAAATAAAATAGGTAAATTATTATAAATATTTAAAACAATTTTAAAATTTAAGCATAATTTAATAAATAAGCATATATAATTACATTTATAAAGAGGTTGTAAAACTTCTTTATAGGTTCTTTAAAAACTAAATGTTAATTAATAAAAGTGGATTAGTAGTTGTGAAAAGATTTTATTCCACTTTTATTAGTTAATTATATACTAAAAGAGGAGAAAAAGAGAATGAATAAACTACTGATTGGAATAGCTCAAAGATTAGTTCATAAGGCTATTGAGGTTAATACTGAACAATATAGTATTAAAGTATCTGTAAGTTTTATTGGTGGAGCAAATAGCATCACAGTTGTTATTTTTGATGGTAGCGGTTGTTATTATAGAGATAATATGTTTTACTTTTATGATGACAATCCGCATAATCGAAGCCATATAAGTCAATTTAGATATATTTTAAGAAAAATTAGAAAGAGGGTGTTATGAAAATTATAATCAAAGACAAAAACAATCAAGTAGTAAAGGTATATGAAAATATAACAAATTGTATTCAAGTTAGCGTAATAGCTAGTAAACACGAATTTTGGGAATATGGAGTTTAAGATGATATGCAAACAAACAATACAACAAAGAAAAGCATTGTACGGAAATAATTTTTTAGACATCGCTAAATTACAAAGTGAATACTATGGAATAGAAATAACTCCAAAAGATGTAGCTATGACTTTGGCAATATTAAAAAAGGTTAGGATTGATTTTATTAAAGTTAAATTACAAAGTTTTAGAGATAATCCAAGATTTAATGATTTTGATATTCAAATACAAATCAAAGACTTAAATGTTGGTTTAGAAGATAGTATCAAAGATTATAATAATTATCTTTGGATTGCTACTAATTATGATGAATATGAAAAATTATAGGAGATAAAAATGCTTAAAATACTAGATGATGTTTGTAAACCAACAAAAGGAAGTAAGTATAGTGCTGCAATAGACCTTTATAGTGCTGAAGATATTATTATTGGAGCTGGCGAAACTGTTAAAGTGCCTTTGGGAGTTTGTATTGATTTTGATAAATTAGAAGATTTAGCAATGTGTGAAACTAATATTTATTTTAACTATACAAAGCAAGAAATAGAAGATATTAAATATCAATTTTTAGAATCTCACTATTTACAACTAGAACCAAGAAGTAGCCTAAGAGCAAAAGGCTTAACTGCTGGAACTGGAATAATTGATTTAGATTATAAAGATGAAATTATGATTATATTGCATAATCCTTTTAATCTTGTAGGATTTATAGTAGATATTGATGAGGGTATTCATTTGCCTAATAAGTTTCCTTGCTATGAAATCAAAAAAGGCGACAAAATAGCTCAAATACTTTTAAAAGAGCATAAGACTTATTTGATGGGTATTGATACAGATGATGTAAGAAATGGTGGATTTGGGAGTACGGATAAATGAATAAGGTCGATTTAAAAACAGAAAGAACAACGCAACAATGGAGCATTCTTCTTGATACAGTTAAAAGAAATGATGATAGTGTTTTAACCAAAATTGAACAATCTTATTATATAGAACAGATTGAGTTTAAATTGGGTATTAGAAATAAACATTTAGAGGTTTTAAAAGAAATCTAAGCTGGAATGGCTGATATTGAGGATTTAAAATAAATATTTAAAATGGAAAAAGCAATTAAAATTTTAAGAGATATTTTAGCATGTAGAGATATTTCTTATAACCTAACAGATAATCAAATTCAAGATTCAATCAAAGAATTAGAAAAGATACAAGATAACATGCAAGTTAAGATTTTAGAACTAAAAGCTAGTCACAAACAACAAATAAAAGAGATAAAGCTAAGATTTATTGAAGATGTTATTAGCTTAAAGGAATTAATAAATGAAAACAATTAACCAACAAAAAATTAAAATACTAAAAAGATTATTGGAAATAAACAAAATTCAATCATCTTTTATTAAATATTATTAGGAGTTTAATATGAAAAATGATTTAATATTTGTAGGATTAGTTTTAGTAGCTATTTGTTTCAGCTTAGAGAGCTACCAAAACAATCAAGAACTGAAAAGGGTACATAAGTTAGTAGAAGTTGAAAGAACAGCTAAAATTGAAGCTATGAAGTTAGCAGTTGAACTTAACGATAGACTTGACATTCATTTAGAAAATAATTTATCTTTAAATGTTGAGATTGATAGATTAATGAATGAGATACAAGAAATTAAAGGCGATAAACAGTTATTAAAGGATATACGGCGACATTGGTCAGAACGATAAGAAACTAATATCAATCTTATGTTTTAGTGAATCTAGCTTTAACTATGAAGCTAATCATCAAGATTTATACATTGGTATATGTGGAGTAAATAAGAATCTATGGAATGACTACCTTGAACAAAGAGGAATTCATTATAACTCTTTGAAGGCTGGATTAGAAGTATATAAGTTTTATTTAAAAGTAAACAATGGAAATAAAAAGAATGCAATTCTTGAGTTTAAGGGTGTACAAAAGAGCAAAAAAGTGAAACAAATAGTAGATAAAATTTTAGTAATTGAAAAGGAATTAAAATGACATTTAAAAAATGGTACGCAATAAACCATGATAAATTGCAAGAACAATATGAAGAATATCAAGACATAGTTACTGGAATTTTTACGCCCATGACATTTGATGAGTTTGTTCAAGATAAATGGGACAACTTCGAATTTTATACAGAACGAGAGGAAAGAGAATGATAAAAGAATCATTTTTTGATGCAATAAAAGACTTAATAAAATAAAGGACCTAGAGAATGAGTGCAACTCCAAAACTAATAGATACATTAGAAAAGAAGATAAAAATTGAATGCTTAATAGCTTTTATACACTCGCGTATCACGGGAGTAATGAATGATGGAACAAATGTAAGCTTAGTGTTTAGCAATAGATACAGCGAAAAAGAAGCAATTAAAAAAGGTAAAGATATTGAAGATGCTATTAATGAAATTGCAACTATTGACAAGATAAATAAAAAAATAGAAAAGTGCCCAAAAGCCTTAGCAAATATGTATTATTTTAATTATACTAAATTAATAAATAGATTAGATAAACTAATCGCTAAAGATGAGGGATTGATTGAGGGATTGATTGGACTTCATTTATTGTATTTAGCGACATCAAATGGAATGTTAAATTATGGTGATGAAGAAACTATCCAATATTATAAAGATTCTATTGATTTATATGAAAATGATAATTATACAAGTGATGAAACGATTAATCAAACTGTTAAAAAGATGCGTGAAGTTGCTTATGATATATTTATTTTTTACTGGGGAAAAAAGGGGAATAAATGAAATGCTTAAAATGTGATAGTTGCGTAGAAAATAAGCAAAAGGGTTTAATGTGTTTTAATCCAAATAGTGATTATTTTAATGAAAGATTAAAAGATATAGAAATAGATGAATGTAAATACTTTACAGACATTTGCTATGTAAATCCAAAAGATGAAGATGAAAAAGGATTATTTGATGCGTAGATTATCATCAGAAGAAACATATCTTTATTTTAAAGATAGATATAAAAATCCAAATTCTATGATAGCTAATTTCAATATTCTTAAAAAGCAAGATAAAGAAAATCAATTTAAAAATAAAAAATACTTACTTCAATCTGTTTGGGGTTTTTTTGACTATGATGATGTAATGGAAATGTTAAAGTATGAAGAAGAAGTACATAATATAATTCTTTATGCACAGCAGTTAATTATAGATATTGAAGCCTTAATTATTGAATCAGGTGCTAAAGGAAAATTAGGCAAATTAGCAAAACTTGTAGGTATTCCTGCTCAAATGTTAAGTACATTAAATATTTCTTACAACACAGCTTTAAAGATAATTAATAACATTGAAACTAAGCTAAATAATATTAGTCATGAAGCAATACAAGATTTAAAAGTTAATTATCAGAAACTAAGTGCATAAAAAAAGGAAGTTACAAGATTCTAAATCTTAGATAACTTCCTTTTTCTAAAAGAGTAAAAATTCAAGAGAATGAGTTTAGACATAAGCACCTAAAAGGTACATTGCTATTATATTGTTTTATGCTTAAATTAAGATAAAAATAATTCTTTCTCTGCTAATCTTCTTTTAGTCAATCCGTTTAAAACTTTTCCACCAGCTCTGTTCCATTTTTCAAATTCTAAACTAGCACCAATAAAATCAGATTGATTTACTTTTTTTAGTAATGTAGATTTTTCAAAATTGCCACTTCCTAAATTATAAACAAAACTAACTAAGGCGTCAAATTGATTCTGGTTTATATCCACTATAACTAAACGATTAACTACATTTACATAATTAGTTGTAACTAAAAAGTTAAATAATGAATCAGCTCTCTCTCTTGTAATTGGTTCATCTTGTAGTGTAACCTTTTTCATATTCTCATAGAAAGTATTTCCCCATCCAATCGTTGGAATTCCAGCACTGCATAGATAAGACTTTAAAGACAATCCTTCAAACTTTTTAATTAAGTTTAATCCGGTTTCACTTATTTTCATTTGCTTTCTTTCAATAATTGATTTTTATCTGAACTACTTTTTGAACTACCAAAGAAATAGTTTATTATAGTAGCAACTATCGTACCAAGTAAAAATCCAAGTGTAGTATCTGCAAATCTAACATTAGCCTCAGGAATAGTTGAAAATGTAATTAAGAATATATATCCAACGGCAACAAAACTCCAAAATGTAGCTAGATAATAAACATATCTTTTACTAAATGTATCATCTTGTTGTAATGCAACTTTTTGCATATCTCTTGCATCATTTGTGTTTTGATATTCTAGCTTCAATTTCTCAAAATCTATTTTCATTATCTCAATTTGAGAATCCATTATCTTTTGCTTATCTTCTGCTGTAAGTTCTTTTGATTCCAAATCAATTCCAGTTAAAGCCTTCACGCCTTTTTTAACTAAAGGCATACCAATATCTGTAATTAAATCATCTATAAATCCAATTCCTATCATATCAATCCTTTTTAATAAAATTTAAAATTTGCTTTAGCGATGTTTCTACACTATCAAACCTTCCATCTATGTGTTTTTCAAACTGTCTAAACATTTCTTTAGATAGATATTTTTCATCAACTTCTTTAGCTGTTATAGCTAATTCTGCTTTAGTATTTAATCTCA